>Ga0335069_10000152_pt1 | contig 117366 bp, 105 predicted proteins | sample Lox_Sample_11_FD_206714 | JGI IMG/M metagenome (GOLD analysis project Ga0335069, IMG submission 206714) | Soil microbial communities from Loxahatchee National Wildlife Refuge, Florida, United States - Lox_Sample_1.1 | ecosystem: Environmental > Terrestrial > Soil > Wetlands | place: USA...
TCCGCCGCTGTGGCTCCCACGTCGACCCGGCCGTTGCCACTTGGCGCTGCCTTGACCTCGGCTCGCTTCATCGCCAATACTTCCCCCGTTACCCCAAGGGGGGTCACGTTCTACCCATCGATCCCTTAATCCATTATCACTCAAACTCATCTGCGCGTAACAGCCCTCCCAAAACGTTGGCTTCGTTTCGCAGAAATAGGGGGGGTGGCCTCTCCCCACCCGCCCGGGCCACAATCCTTCCCCCCGACGCCGGCCAGAACGAGGCCATTTCGGTAAACCGCGGCGCGTGGGCAGCACCGAAGCCGGGTCTTCGAAACCCGACCACATCGCGGTTGGAATCTGTCATCTCGGAGCGAAGCCAGACGCGACCCCGTCGCGGCGGGGTCGCAAATCTCTGTGCTTGCCTTTCTGTCTTCGGGTGGTTACTTATTGCATGGATGCTAGGTTTATGCTATACGACACATGATATGCGTAGCCGCATATCATGTCAACAACAAAATTACAAACCTTCTAACCTCCGTAAAATATATGAGCGACTTCGCCGATAACTTCCGCACCCTCATCGACCGCCGCGGCTGGACCCAACAACAGGCCGCCGACGCCATCCGCGTCAGCCAGGCCAATGTCAGCCGCTGGCTCAGCCAGGGACATGAACCCTCTGCCGATGTCCTGATGCGCATCGCCGCCGTGTTCCATGTCTCCGTCGACAAGCTTCTCCGCGGCCCGGGGCCGTCCCTCCCCAGCAAACGCTCCGCCACCAGCACCATCGTCTGGCCCGCCCGCTGGTTCCGCCAGCTCCGCAGCCACTGGAACAAGTACCCCAGGGAACACCACCGCATCGAAACCGGCATCGAACTCGCCTGGCCCAACCAAAAAGAAGAAATCATGAAGTGGCTCAACCAGAAATAGGTAGAAGCTATCTCCTAAAATCCCGGTGTCACCCTGAGCGAAGCGAAGGGTCTCTGTCGTGTCGTCATTTGCCTGCGCCACCGTTGTGCGAGGGTCTTTCACCCCGAATCCTTTTCGAGGCCCGACCCCGCACACTTATTGACCGAAGGTCTCCAGCCAACATCACGCCGCGCCGGTAGCGCCTTAATTTGAACCGCGAAGGACGGAGAACGGATTGGGATAATGGTCCCAGGGCGTATCTGGGTATCGCTCCGAGCCACGGATTGACACACTGGTTAAGGCGCAGAACCAGCGGCTTGTTTCCCCAAGGTTGTCTGCTGTATTCTTAGCGTCAGGCTGTGGTACAAATCAGTCGCTTCTGTCGTCGGGTTTGCGTCCTCTATTGCTATGGCTGCTTCCGTCACCTCATTGGCATCATTGGTACGGCCTTGCATCTTATATATTCCGGCAACATCTTTGGCCATGTGGGCCGCCGAACTCCACTTTTCAGGATGCCTTAATGCAACCCGATAATAGCAAACATACGCATCCTCGAACCTGATTAATGCGGCTTGCAAATCGTGCTTACTGTCCCTGTAAAACATGCCATTAAAATAATCTTTGTTTGCCTTGCTGTCGGCGTCCAAATCATCCTGCGTCCACTGTGAAGATTGAATCAACTGTTGCTGCAACTGAGAAACCAAGTTCGTCTGCACATCGAATTGACGACTTTGATCGCGGTATATCTGAACGGGCGCAATGAAGAGGACACAGAAGACAAATACGATCGAAATGCACAACCAAAGCGCAACCAACCCTAACGCCGTCTCGATTGCCTTCATTAAGACGGTCTTTTTTGGAAAGACTTTGCTTAAAGCAAACAACGTCACGCCAATTACCGCCAGCGAGAAGATCGCCGTAAAGATGCGGGATGTCCCAACAATCTGCATGACATCTTGCAGTGACTGGACAAAATCGGCTTTCCAATAGTCCATAGGCCGCCAGCGTCACAGAAACTAGTGTTTTCGTCAATTCTCATCAGAAATTTCAGATTAAGACACTACCCCCCCGCTTGACACCCCGCCCCCATTTCCCCAAACTGACCCCGTCAGCCGTTCGGAGACCGCAACCCGTGCAACGATCACTTCTCGCATTCGTCCTGACGCTGCTCGCGCTGGTTCCGCGACCAGCGCGCGCGCAGAACACCCCTCCAACGGAGGGGTCGGGGGTGGGTGCCGTTCGTTCTCAGGAACCCGCCTCGCTCCCGCCCGTCCGAATCATCCTTGTCGGGGATTCCACCGTCGCCGCCCGTAGCGGCTGGGGTCCCGGCTTCGCCGCCGACCTCGCCCCGCAGGTCGCGTGTATCAACATGGCCAAAGGCGGCCGCAGTTCCGGCAGCTACCGCGCCGAAGGTTCCTGGGACAACGTGCTCGACGCGCTGAAACACAACGCCGATTTCCACGCCACCTACGTCCTCATCCAGTTCGGCCACAACGACGAACCCGGCAAACCCGGCCGCTCCACCGATCTGGCCACCGAATTCCCGGCCAACATGAAACGCTACGTCACCGACGTCCTCTCCAACGGCGCCAACCCCGTCCTGATCACCCCGCTCACGCGCCGTTGGTATAAGGACGGCCATGTCCGCAACGATCTCGCCCCATGGGCGGCCGCCACGAAGAAGGTCGCCGCCGAAACAGGCGTTCCCATCCTCGACCTGAATGCCGACAGCGTCGCCGCCATCGAAAAGACGGGACCGGTCGAAGCCAACACCCTCGCCATGGCTCCGCCGCCACCTCAGGTCGCCGAACAGGCCGCCAGCGGCAATTCCGTCCCAGCGCCCAAAACCGAATCGCCGTCGCCCGCCGCCACAACGACGAATTCCACCGCCGTGCCGCCCAACAGTGTCGTTGAACGCAAGGGCGAAGCCGCGCCGAAATTCGACTACACGCATCTCGGCCCGAAGGGGTCGGCGTTCTTCGGCCGCATGGTGGCCGACGAACTCGCCAAAGCCGTCCCCGATCTTCGTCCCTACATCAAGCCCGGAGAGCCAAAGTTGTAGGCCGCGTGTCCCCACGCGGCGGTCCCGCATCAAACCCTTACAACAGCTGGAGAACCAATCACCTTGACCCCGACAATCTCCCAATGGGAACAACTTCGACGCAAGAAAAGGCATCCCCTCGCCCCTCCGAGGGAGAGGGTCAGGGTGAGGGGGCATCAAATCAATCGTGTCGTTACACTGGTCGCCCTCGCGGTCCTCGTAACCCTGTCGCCCGCACGCGCGCAAAACTCCCCTCCACCGGAGGGGCAAGGGGTGGGTGTCCTTCATCCCGCGCTGTTCCTCGTCGGCGATTCGATCATGAAGACCGGCTCGGGCAACGGCGACCGTGGTCCGTGGGGTTGGGGCTCGGAAATCGGTGCCTTCTTCGACCCCGCCAAAATCCACGTCTACAATGAAGCCCGCGGCGGACGCAGCAGCCGCTCCTACATCGGGGAAGGTTGGTGGACGAATGTCCTCGCGCACATCCAGCCCGGCGATTTCGTGATCGTCCAGTTCGGCCACAACGATTCCGCCAACTCGGAAGGCCACCCCAATCGCGCCACGATCACCGGCACCGGCGATGAAACGATCCAGATCGGTATCTCCACCAACAAGACCGTGGTTCATTCCTACGGCTGGTACCTGCGCCAGTACGTGAGCGACGCCAAGGCCAAGGGCGCATCCGTCATCATCTGCTCGCCCGTCCCGCGCAATTTTTGGGCCAATGGAAAGATCAAGCGCGGGTTCGACGGCTATGCCCAATGGGCCGCCGATGCCGCCAAAGCCGGCGGCGCGTTCTTCATCGATCTCAACACGCTCGCCGCCGATCGCTTCGACGCCCTCGGCCAGGAAACAACCGCCACCTACTTCAACGATTTCCAGCACACCAAAAAAATCGGCGCCAAACTCAACGCCGCCTGCGTCGTCGCCGGCATCAAACAACTCAAAGACTGCCCACTGGCCGCGTACCTTGCGCGTCAGCCGGCGGTGGCAGCGACTTCACTGCCCTGAGTCTTGCACGAAGAACTGCGGTGTCATCCGTCCGCGCACCTGCGGCTCGTATTCGATGCGGTACGGTATATAGACCAGAAGGGACTGCCCGGAAGCATGCTCCAACGCGACAGAGATTGCGCGCTTCTTTTCCGTTTGTCCCGCCACGCTGATGATTACTGGCCTGCAAATCCCGGCAGCGCGAATCTTGCCCGTCCCAGCCTCCTGACGGTATACGTTCGTCAGCAAGTCAATGAGTTCTTGAGGGTTGCCCCCCTCTTCACCCGTGCTGGGGTGCGTGATTGAAATCTTGCCGTCTTCGCCCATGGATGCGCCAACCGGAGTAAACTGCCCCACCTCAACGAGTAGCTTCTTTCCAAGAGAAGCCAATGCCTTGAAGAGTGCGCTCAGATCAGGATGAACCTCCCTCTTTTTCTTGTCACCCGACGGGGGCGCGGCCGCGCTAGTCGATTCGTTCGATTGGGCAGTCGCGCTTGCGACCGCTTTGTCACGAAACGCGCGCCAACGTTTCAGGCTCTCCACGGCGGAAGAACGGTCGAAAATGCCGGTGTCTGACTGCGGATCAAGGCCGCGGAGCCCGAGACGCTCCAGAATGTCTGCAACGACTCCGGCTGCATCGTCACCTCCGCGGACATGAAGGGCTATGCTTCGCACCTGTTCGTCCTTCCCGACGTTGACCTCAATGGAGAAGTCAGGCCCCTCAATCGTGCCCCACGATGGATCGGAGAAACTCGCCATGGGAGCGATCTCCCGAATCTTGGCAATTATCTCTGAACGCGCTCCGAGCAGTCTTGGTTGGAAGTCTTTCGGGACGTCCTCCAATGAATTTGCCGAGGGAGGAATGTCTTGAATGAATATATCCCAGCTCATCGTCTCTCCATGACCGCAGGCAGCGTATCGGAACGGATTGCCCCGCCATCTCACTACGAATATCAGGAAAAGACAAACTCAAAGTGGTTACAGAAAACGGCTTGTTACTGGCTTGCTTGACAGCACGCCACGCCATACGCAAACTACGCGCGTGCCCGCGACTGCCGCCAAGACCAAATCCATTTACCTCGTCGGAGGCGCGGACGAGTTTTCGATCAAGGAAACGGCGGCGAAGTTGGCGGACAAGCTCGCGCCGAAACAGGCGGGAGAATTCGGCTTGGAAATCATCGACGGCTCGGCGTCAAATCAGGACGAGGCATTGAAAGTTCTTTCCCGGCTGCGTGAGGCGTTGGAAACCGTCGGCCTCTTCGGCGGCGGCAACAAGCTCGTCTGGCTCAAAAGCACCGACCTGCTCGCCGACACGCAGACCACCCGCGCGGAGGCCGTGAAGGAAGCGCTGGCCGACCTCGCCGACCTCCTGAAAAGCGGCCTCGGCGAGGGCGTGACCCTGCTCATCAGCGCCATCGGCTGCGACCGCCGCAAGACCCTCTACAAGACCCTCGAAAAAATCGGCGAGGTCCGCTTCTTCGAAGCTCTCGAAGAAGGCAAGGGCGATTCCGACGAGGAAATCGAGGCGTTCATCCAGTCGAAACTCCGCGCCGACTCCAAAACAATGAGCGCCGAGGCGGTCCAGGCCTTCCGCGAACTCGTCGCGCCGAGCCTCCGCGAAATCGCCAACGAATTGGAAAAGCTCTTCGTCTACGTCGGTAAACGCAGCGATATCACCAAAGACGATGTGCGCGCCATCTGCTCCGCCTCGCGCCAGGCCGTGATCTGGGAGTTGACCGATTCGCTTGGCGCGCGCCGCACCTCCCGCGCCATTCGCTCCCTCGAAAGCTTGCTCGACGCCGGCGACCAGCCCATCGGCATCCTGATGATGCTCGTCGCCCAATTCCGCCTGATGCTCCTCGCCCGCGACCTGATGGTCCGCAAATTGATCTCCGCCCGCGACGGCCCCGGCGGCAACATCGAATTCGTCAAAGCCTTCGAGCGCCTCCCCGAATCGGCCACGGCCCATTTCCCCCGCACCAAGGACGGCGCCCTCCCCAACGCCTGGCGGCTCTACCGCTGCGCCCTCGCCGCGAAAAATTTCTCGACCCGCGAACTCATCCGCGCCATGGACCTGCTCCTCGACGCCAACCGCCAGCTCGTCTCCACCCAGCTCGACGACCGGCTTGTCCTGGAAGAAACCATCGCCAAAATCGCCGCCAAGTAATCTTTGAGGGCGGCATTTGACGGCGGGCCATTCGTCTGCCATTGGTTCCCAATATGGAGATCTCGCGTTGGCTGGCGGAATTGCATCCGCGATTGGTGCCGTTCCCGATCGTGTTGCTCCTCATCGCCCTCTTGTCGGACGCCGCCGGCCTGCTCTGGCGCAACCCGCGCGCCCATCAGACCGCCAAATGGCTCATGGCGGTCGGTACGGCCTTCACACTCCTCGCCTTCATCTGCGGCATCTGCGCCGAAATCTGGGCCGGCCGCGCCGGCGTTCCCCAACTCCAAATCGAATTCCACGAGCTCGCCGCCACCATCGCCGCGTGGGGATTTATCGGCCTGATGTCGTGGCGGCTATTCCTCGATGGCTCCCGCCGCGGCGCGATGCTGGCCTACGTGATCGGCGGTCTCGCGCTGTACGCCATGATCGCCACCGCCGGCTACCTCGGCGGCAAACTCGTCACCGAGTACGGCGCCTCCGTCGCTGGCGCCGACGCCAAGACCGTTCTCTCCATGCACGACCTCAACACGCTCGCCGAACGCCAGACCGATCGCAACCTCGAGTACTCCGACTTCATGCACCACAGCGCCGGCGTGTTCGTGCTCCTGCTCACGCTCTCCATCTTCGTGCGCGAGCTGTGGCCCAACTACGAGCCCAAAGTCCGCTGGGTCGGGCCCACCCTGTTGAAATTGGGCGGCATCTTGCTGTTCTTCTGCGCGGATTTGGACCTCTACGCGTTGACCGATCCGCGCCAGTTTCTCGACCGCGAAGCGCAGATGCACAAGCTCACCGCCCTGATCATGGTCGCCATCGGATTGTACATGTTGTCCAAGCAGCGCCGCGCGCCCGCCGCATCCACCGCCAGTGCGTCGAAGGAGGGATATCCCCTCGCCCCTCCGGGGGAGAGGGTCAGGGTGAGGGGGCAGTCGTCCTGGGTGCAAATCCAAAACCGTCTCATCGCCGTCTTCGCGTTCATCGGCGGCGGCCTGCTCTTCACCCACGTCCACACCGTCGCGCCCTACGCCGATGTCGCCGCCGGCGTCTACATCAATCACATCACCATGGGCTTCGTCGCGCTGGCCATCGGCGCAGTCAAACTCCTCGACGACGCGCTGCCGAACAAAGCCCGCTGGCGCGCCCTGCTGTTCCCGTGCTTTCTCGGCGTCGAATCCTTTCTCCTGCTCACCTACACCGAAAGCATCCCGTGGTGGGCCGGGATCGGCCATTACAACCGCTGGGGTCCCAACGGCGGCACCATCGCCCCCTTCGGGAAGGAACGCGCCGAGCTGACCTTCGATGCCGACACCGGCGCCGTGGACGTCCGCATCCTCGACCGGTTCGCCAACGACCCCGTGCGCGTCGCCGCGACCAACATCACGGTCATCGTCTCGCGCCGATACGAGGATACCGCCGTGCCGCTGTACGCGGTCGATTTCCATGACGGCGCCGCGTCCCATTTTCGGGGCCGGGCGCTGTTTCTAAAGGACGCGACCCAGTTCGATGCCCATCTCACGCTGCCGATCCGCGGCTCGCTGCGCACCGCCTGGTTTGATCCGTGGGTCCTGCCCGCGGTCCTGGGAATCCCGCCCAACCAGGTCGCGCGCTACGTCTGCCCGATGCACGACGGCATCCGTTCCACCAACCCCGGCGTCTGCCGAATTTGCGGCATGCCCCTCGTCCCGATCCGACTTACCGCGCCGCTGGAACTCCACGATCCGAAGTACACGATGACGATCGAACGGACAGGCGATACATTGCATTTCTTTCCGCGGTTTGCCGCCACCGGGCAGATGGTGCGCAATTTGATGGTCGTCCACGAACATCTGCTCCACCTCATCGTCGTCAGCGCCGACCTGTCGTTCTTCGACCACGTTCATCCCGTTCGCCAGGACGACGGCTCGTTCACCATCGACTACAAATTCCCTCACGGCGGCCCGTTTCTCCTCTTTGCCGACGTCACGCCCTACGGGGAACGCGGGCAGGTCTTCCGATTGCCGGTGGCCGTTGCGGGCGACGATCCGCCGGCAACCAAGGTCAGCCTGTCTCCGACCCTCGCTCGCGAGATCGGCCCGTATCACGTTGAGATGATCGTCCAACCGCGCACGCTCGTCGCCCAGCGCGAAACGCAATTGGCCTTCCGTCTCGAATTGGATGGAAAACCCGTCACCGACCTGAGTCCGTACATCGGGGCGATGGGACATTGCGTGATCATCAGCGACGACACGCAATCCTATCTGCACAGCCATCCGCAACAATTCGTGGCCACGTTGCCCGCCGATACGCGCGGCGGACCCGAGGTCGCCTTCCACACGATGTTTCCCCGGCCCGGCCGCTACAAGGTCTGGGGACAATTCAAGCGCGGCGACAACATCATCGTTGCCGACTTCGTCGTGAACGTCGAAAAACCGCTCCTGCCCCAGTGGTTCGTCAACGCCCTCCTCTTCGACTGACGCGGTAGGGCGCGCTAGCCCAGCCCGCCATCCTGTAGCGGCGGTCTATGACCGCCGAACCGCCCTTGGATGCGATAAAAGAAGATCGATCTCCTCGCCCCCGTCGTTTGGGGGGAGCCGAGTCCGACGGAGCCGAGTCTTCGAGACGCGACCATGCCGTGCCTAGGTCGCAAACGCCGCCTGCCGTGCCTTGGCGGCAAAGGATTAAGGTGAGGGGGCACCTTCCTGCCGCAGTTTGATTGCCGTGGTTATGTGAGGGTTGTCGCGCACTCGCCGCGACCAGCCCCCTACGGCGTAATCGCAAACCGGTAAAACCCCTGCGCCCCGGCCGCCCCGCCGAAATTCGTCACCGCCTACGAAACGGTGGATAAGATCGCCGACCGCCTCGGTGACGTGGCCAATGCGCTGCGGTGAGTCGTCGTCAAGATGAGCTAACAAGCTCCGTTGAGGTGCGAGACGCTGGCGCTCTCGTGCTCTGGGCAACGACGAGGCAAGACAGGAACCTCACCCGAATTGGCTTGCGACCAGCCATCCCATGTTGTAACGTGCCGGACGAGAAGCGGAAAGGTTGGGTTTTCACGATGAAAGCAAAACTGTTCCTGCTAACAGCCCTGTTCTTCGCCGCCCCCCTGTTCCCAGCACGGTCGCAGACCATTTATGTGTCCAGTTTCAGCGTGAACACAATAGACAAGTTCGACTCGGCTGGTAACGGTTCGGTTTTTGCCACGGCCAGTTCTGGCCTTTCTGACCCAGACGGTCTTGCCCTAGACAAGAACGGGGATCTTTTCGTGGCGAATTTCGGCTCCAACATTGAGGAATTCAGCCCAAGCGGCTCAGGATCCGTTTTTGCCGCCACGAGCGGCGTATTCACAGGGCTTGCCTTTGACAACCAAGGCAACCTTTACGCGAGCGACGGTTCCCAAATACTTAAGTTCGATTCGATGGGCAACGAGTCCGTTTTCGTAAGCACCAATCTCCCATTTCAAGATTACGGCTTCGATGCCGGCCTAGCGTTCGGCCCTGATGGCGATCTCTTCGCCTCCTTTTACGACGGCTCGATTTTGAAGTTTAATTCAAACGGAGTTTCTACGGTATTTGCGTCCGGCGTGCTTAACCCGCAAGGATTAGCTTTCGACGCCTCGGGCAACCTATACGTGGCCAGCACTTCAAGACAAATCCTGAAATTCAGCCCGACTGGTCAAGAGTCCATATTCGCATCTAATTTCGCCGGCGCATTCCCACTCGGTCTCGGTTTCGACAGCAGCGGCAATCTGTATGCGACCCGCCACACTGGGAGCTTTGGTCAAGACCAAATTATGAAATTCAACCCGGCCGGTGTCGGAACCGTATTCGCTTCCCATTTGGACAACGCCATCGACATCGCCATCGAGAACATCCCCGAACCATCCTCGCCGATGCTGACCATGCTTGGCGTCTTGGTCCTTTGCGCAATCCGCAAGCGCAGGACGAGGTAACGACGGTCTGATTTCCACCTCCCTCTTGCCACGGCTTTCTGATTCTGCTGTCTCGCCTGCGGCAGCAAGGCATCGAGCCTGTTCCGCAACCTAACCCGTTTTGTAGGGCGCGATGCCTCACGTCGTTTCAAGGTATCCCGCCGTCACCCGTGTTCGAAGGCCTGCGGCGCGATACCTACACGATCAGCCCCGAGAGCTTTCGGGGTAGGCCATCGCGCCCCTACAATCTCCAGCCAAACTTAAAACGGATTCAATAATTGCGGCGGGATATCGGGCGCCCGCGCCGCGGTGGAATTTGTCGGCGCGATGGTCTTCGCCTTCGCCAGCAGATCGACCAACTCCGTCGCCGTGACGTATTCGACCCGGCGCAACTCGGTATGCTCGCGGCCGTCGGGCCCGATGAACACCAGCGTCGGCACGCCCCAAATCCCAAAATCTTTCCGCAGCTTCTCAACATCCGGCGAGCCTTCGTGCGTGAGATCGGCCTTGAGCAATGTGAAATCCTTCGACTCGTCGAGAACGCGTTTGTCGCGGAAGCTTGTCCGTTCCATCTTGCGGCACGGGCCGCACCATTCCGCCGAGAAATCGATGAACACGGGATGACGATCCGCCGTCGCCTGTTGCACTTTCGCCGCCGAGTACGGCTCGAACGCCAGCCCGCCCGCGCCCGACGCGCCGAGGTTGGCCCACAGTGGGCTGGTGATCCAAATCGCAACGAGGATCAGCGCGACGCCAAACACGCGCTTCACCGACACCATCCATGTCCCCGACCGCGGCAGACGGTTCAGCAATCCCGAAAACGTCCCGAGCACCACGTACGGCAGACCCAACCCCAGCGCCAGCGCGAAGAACAGCCACCACCCCAGCCATGGATTGCCGCTCTCGCCCACAAACGCCAGCAGCGCGACGACAAACGGCGCGAGACACGGCGCGGCAATCACGCCAATCACCGCGCCAAACAAAAACATGCCGAGGTAGCCCGCCTTCGCCGACAACCCCGTCGCCTTCTGCATGAGAAATTGCGGCGGCTGCAATTCGTATAGCCCGAACATGCTCAGCGCCAGCGCCACGAGCAGCAGCGCGATGCCGATGAGCAGCACGGGACTCTGCAGCGCCGAACCGAATAGCGATCCCGTCAGCGCCGCCAGCAGTCCGAGCGTCGAATACGTCAGCACGATGCCCATGCAATAGATCAGCGACGACACAAACGCGCGCCGCGCATTCCGCTCGCCGCCCTGCCCGCCAAAATAGCTGACCGTGATCGCGATCATCGGATACACGCACGGCGTCAGGTTCAGCGCCAGCCCGCCCAGAAATATGATGAGAAGCGTGGCGAACCATCCGCGCTCGCGCACCAGCGTGGCAATCGCGTTGTCCGAGGCGGCATTGCCGGCCGTAACGAGCGGCTTGAGCGGCTCGCTCGGTGTTGCCGTGGCGCCAAAAATGTCGGCGTGGACGGGCTGCGGTTTCTCCGTGTCGGCGACGATCTCGGTCTCCAACGCGACGGGCACGTTCTTCGGCGCGATACAGACGTTGTCGTTGCAGGCCTGATAGCGCAACGTGCCCTCCAGTTTCACGGGCCCAGCCTTGGCGTCGCCGCTGACGTGTCCCTCGGCGAAAATGATCGTCCGCCCCGTGTACAGCCCCACCGGCGTGTCATTCCACGCCACCTTGGTCGTCACGCCCTTGGGATAATCGATCCGATCGATGACGACCGACGCCGGCGGCTGCAGCGTCAACGTGGTCGGGATCAACCCCTCGGCGGTGGCGGGATTGGCGTTGATGTGCCACGGGGTGGTCACGTCGATCACTACCGCCACCCGAAACCGCGCGTTCGGCGCGAGTTTGTCGACCGAGAGGAAGGTGTCGACCTTGAAATCGGCCTGTTGGGCATTGCCCGCCAACGGCGCCAGCACCACCGCCAGCACGCACAGCGTAATGATCGACAGTCGCGATCTGTTCATTGCTTCATAATGGCTTGCACGTCGGCATCCAGCGCGTTCGTCTCGGTGATGCCCACGAATTTGTCGATGATGTCGCGGTCCTTGTCGATCACGTAGGTCGTCGGAACGGCGCTCAGCCCGCCGAAGCTCTCGATCAAGTCGTAATCGGCCGAATGCACCGCGTACCGCAGATGTTCCTGCTCGGCGAACTTCTTCAGCGCGTCGGGGTCCCGCTGATCGATCGCCAGCGCCAGCACCGTCAGGTTCGTCCCGCCGTATCGGTCCACGAAGCCGTTCAACAGCGCCAGTTGCTTGTGGCTGGGCTCGTCCCCCGTCGCCACGAAACACACCAGCAGCGCCTTGGCCTTGAAGTCGGCGAGCTTGACGGCGTGCCCGTGTTCCTTGAGCACGAATTTCGGCGCCGGTTGCGCTTCGCGAATATTGCCCGCCATCAGCGCCCGCCCGACCGTGAGCAGGACCCCGGCCAGAGAGATCGTGCCAAGCATCGATGGAATAACGAATCGGCTGTGCCGCAGATTGCGTTGGAAGTTCATGATTCGACCAAGACTATTATTCCACTCCTCAAGAGTACGCAAGCGCCGCCTTGCCGGATTGGCCCGGGGTGGTGTATCATTTTGGATCCAGCCCGGGAAATTTGTGATTCCCATTCCTTTTGAAGTGCGGCATCTTGGCAGTATGCCTAAGGATGGCACAGAAGCGCGCTACGTCACGGTCTTGGAGCTTCCACCAGTCAATTCACCCCAAACGGCTGTGCGAGCCGCTATTGTGAGCAAGGCACAGGAATGAAAAATCAACTGCAGAACCGGAAAGAACTGTACGGGATCTTGGTGATCGGTGCCGTTGCGCTGCTACTGTACTGTGTTCTTCTGTTTGTTTCCGGACGCTCACCCAAACCATAAGTCCCAACTCAGATTAGGACATTACCAGCCCCTGCAGTCCCTTGACGCGCCATCGTCCCCAGCGTAAATTTCCTGCACACATGCGCAGGGCATTTGTAACATTGACAACGCTCGCGGCGGTTTTGCTCACCAGCATCCTGCCCACGCGCGCCGAATGGTGCGAACCGGCCTCGCAACATTGTGCCCGCACGCCGTCGTTGCTGATGGGCTGTTGCCGGAGTGGGCGTTGTGGTTGCCATTTGTCAGCGCCGACCCAGCCGCTACCGAACCCGATACCGGCTCGTCACGCGCCAACCTCCGGCCCGCGATTGTTGAAGATCGCAACTGCCTCCGCGAGCTTGATGTCGTTCGCCGCTGAGGTCCCATGTAACTTTGCTGCGACGACCAAACTCAACGCCTCCGCGCCAGCCGCAACCTCTCCGTACCTTTCCACGCATGCGTTCCTGATCTGAGACCGAGCACCGCGCCCGTGGTGTCTTTTGTGTCCGTCTCAGATCAGTCATGCCATTACACGAACAACCAGATTCCGACATCGTCCGGCAAATCCAGTCGGGCGATGCCGCCGCATTTGACGAATTGATGCGGCGCTACAAGCACCCCGTGGTCAATTTCGTCTTCCGCATGTTGGCCAGCGCCCACGATGCCGACGATGTCGCCCAGGATGTCTTCGTGCGCGTCTACCAGAACCTGGATACGTACCGGCCCGAAACGAAGTTTTCCACGTGGCTGTTCGCGTTGGCCCGCAACGCCGCCATCGACCGCCTCCGCTGGCGCGCGCGCCATCAGGCCGAATCCATCGAGTCTGCGCCGGAGATCATGGCGCCGTCCGGCACAGCGGAGGACGTGCACGCCCGCGAGATCGGCGACCAGATCGCCGCGGCGGTCGCCAAGCTTCCCGAAGACCAGAGGACGGCCATGATTCTCTCCGAGTATCACGGAATGGCCGGCGCCGAGGTCGCCGCCGTGATGCGTTGTTCCGAAAAATCGGTCGAATCGCGCCTCTACCGCGCCCGACAAACCCTCCGCTCGGCGCTCCATCACCTGTTGGAATGACCGCGACTGTTGCGCTTTGGCCACGCTGCTTGATTTGATTCAGAGAAACCGCCGTTGCCCCCGCCTCCCGAAGATTCTTCGCCGCAACTGAATCGATTGCCGCGACGCGAGTTGCGCAATATTCACAGAAGCGACTCAAGCTTGGCACGCGGGATGTTAATAGTGCTGGCAACCACGCGCGATGGTGGAGTGAACGCCAAAACGGTTCGGCGATCACAACCTCACCAAACGCCATCGCCAAAGGCCCTCCTTATCCCGTCGGAAGCTGAAAACCCTCGCTGGAAACAGCGAGGGTTTTTTTCGCCCCGGTCGTATCACCCTCTGATGAACCAGAATGACGACAAACTCCGAGCGCTGCTCCGACAGTGGCGCGACATCGAGCCGCGAGGCAATTTTGAAGCCAACGTCTGGCGCCAGATTCGGCTCGCCGCCGCTGAACGCCCGGCGCGGCTGAGCCTGTTGTTCGAGGCAATCGGTCCGCTATTGTGGCAACCCGCCTGGTCGGTGACCGCGGCGTTGTTGCTGGCGACCGTTGTCGGTTTGTGGGGCGGCATCGCCTCCACGCCCCGCCACACGGACGCCGCCCGCGCCGAGCTGCAATTCATGGCGCCGGGCACTCTCACGGGCAGCTATCTGCAGAGGTCGCCATGAAAAAGACACTGCCCGCGCTGATCGTTTTGATCCTGTTCGTGTCGACGCTCTCCTATGGCGTGGCCAGTTGGTGCATTCGTCGCTCGACGGGCGTAGGTGTGGCTGACCTGAATAACACGGCGTGGCTCAGGCGCGAACTGAAGTTGACCGACGCGCAGACCGCCGAGATCGACAAGCTGAACAAGAACTTTCAGGCGAAGATTGATCATTGTTGCGACGTCCATTGCGACGCGCGGATGGCTCTGGGCGCCGAGTTGGCGAAGCCGCAGGTCGATCTCACCAAAGCCAGCGCCTGCGTCGACCGCATGGCTGCCGCTCAAGGCGATTCCGAGCGCGCCACGCTCGATCACATTCTCCGCGTGCGGGCGTTATTGACGCCCGAGCAACAACAGGGCTACGCCGCGCTCGTGAGCCAGCAGGTGTGTGCCGCCGGCCCCTTCGGAATGCGTCATCCAACCCCATGAAATTCATCGTCGCCGCTTTTATCTTCGCGGTTGGACCGATCGCCGCGTACGCGCAACCGAACGATTCGCTCGACGCGCTCGTCGCCGCCGCGCTGACCAATAATCCCGAAATCGCCACCGCCCGCCGAAAATGGGACGCCGCGCTCCAGCGAATCCCGCAAGCCCGCTCTCTCGACGATCCCATGCTCGGCGTCGATGCCTGGCGCAAGAATTCGGGAGCCGATTCCCCGAGCCAGACCGGCTTGATGGTGTCCCAAAACATCCCGTGGTTCGGCAAACGCGATCTTCGTGGCGGCATGGAAACGGGCGCGGCGAAACAGGCCGAGATGGCGTGGCGGATGAAGACCCTCGAGGTCGTGGCCATGGTCAAGCAGGCGTGGTACGATCTCTGGCAGGCCCAGCGCGAACTCGACCTCAACCAGCGCGATCAGGAGTTGATGCAGCAATTTGTCGAGGTCGCCCGCTCGCGCTACGAAACCGGCAAAGCCTCGCAGTCCGACCTCATCCGCGCGCAAAACGAATTGGCGAAGCTGTCCGAGGATCGAGTCGACCGCACGCGGACGTACCAGCAAGCCCTCGCCGAGATGAATCGTCTGATGCGGCGCGATCCGGCCACGCCGGTCGTGATCGGTCCCGAAGAAACTGTAACGGTCTCGGAGCCGGCCGTGACCCTCGATCAATTGCAGGCGGCTGCCGCCTGTCGTCCCGAATTGCAAGGCCTGCAAGAGGGCGAAGTGCGCAGCGCGGAAGCCGCCTTGGCCCTCGCGAAGAAAGGCTATGAGCCCGATCTCCAGGTCCGGCTCGAAGCGTGGGAGTACGAGGGCAAGGGCGGCCTTCAGGAGTATGACGCGGGCGTGTCGATCAATTTCCCGTGGGTCAACGGCGGCCGACACGGCGCCGCCATCCGCGAAGCCCGCGCCAACCTCGACGCCAGCCGCGATGAGTTGGACGCGATGCGCGCCCGGACCGCCGCCGAAGTGAAGAAGCTCTACGACGGCGTCGAGGCGATGCATCACCATTACGAGCTGTACGTGGGGAAGTTGATTCCGCAACAGCAACTCGCCCTCGACGCCGCTCGCGCCGCCTACGAGAGCGGCACGGGCGGATTCCTCGACGTTATCGATGCGCACCGCACGCTGTTGGACCTCGAAATGCAGAACCTGCATCACGCCGCCGAGTTTCAACGGTTGCTGGCTTCACTCGAACGTGTCGCCGGCGGCCGTCTGCCGCTGGCCGAAATCGAAAAGGAGAAGAAATGAAGCGCGGTTTCCATTTCCTGATTGGTTCGCTGGCCATGGCGCTGGCCGTCACGTTGGTGTCCTGCGCGAAGAACGACGCCACCCCGACCGTCGCCGCCACCGAGACCAATCCTGTCGTGAAATACCATTGCCCGATGCACCCGTCCGTCGTCTCTGACAAGCCGGGCAATTGTCCAATCTGCAGCATGAAGCTGGTGCCGATCAACGGGCCGCAACCGGCAGCGCAATCTCCGCCCGCGCCCGCGCCGAAAAAGATTATGTACCGCTCGACGATGAATCCCAACGAGGTCAGCGACAAGCCGGGCAAGGACTCGATGGGCATGGACATGGTGCCGTTCGAACCCGAGCAGCCGACCGAGCGAACACTGTCGGGCCTGGCCGCGGTCTCGATCACCCCCGCCGCCCGCCAGCGGATGGGGCTGACGACGGGCTTCGTGGAAAAGCGCGCGTTGGCCCGCGAGGTGCGCACCTCGGCCCGCATCGTCGCCGATGAAACGCGATTGTACCGCGTCACAGCCAAAGTGGACGGCTGGGTCGACAAACTGTTCACGGCCACGACCGGCCAATTCGTGCAAAAGGGCGATCCGCTGCTGACGATTTACAGTCCCGACCTGCTGACCTCCGAGAACGAGTATCTGACCGCGCTGCGCTCGGGCTCGTCAAATCTGGTCGCGTTGGCGCGGCAACGATTGTCGCTCTGGGACATCAGCGACGAGCAGATCGATCGGCTGGAAAAAACGCGCGAAGCGGAGAAGACGCTGACGCTCTACGCGCCCGCCAGCGGCTGGATCATCGAGCGCGACGTGTTGCCCGGCCAGAAGATCGCTGCCGGCGAACCGTTGCTGGTGGTCGCGGACCTGTCCACCGTGTGGGCCGATGCCGATATTTACGAGGCGGATCTTCCGTACGTGAAGGTCGGGATGCCCGTCAAATTGCTGCTGCCCTATTGGCCCGACAAGACGTTTGCGGGGAAGGTCACGTTCGTCTCGCCCACGCTCGATCCGGAAAGTCGCACCCTGAAAGCGCGCTTGGAAATCCCCAACCCCGAATTGCTCCTGAAACCGGAAATGTTCGCGACGGCGAAACTGTCCTACGATCTCGGCGACGGCCTGGCCATCCCCGAAGCCGCCGTGATGCGGTCCGCCCAACAGACCTACGCGTTTCGCGACGCCGGCGATGGCCGCCTCGTGCCGACGCCGATCACCATCGGCGAACGCAGCGACGGCTGGTACCAGCTCATCTCCGGCCTGCGCGAAGGCGACAAGGTCGTCACCTCGGCCAATTTCCTCGTGGATTCCGAGTCATCGATGAAGGCCGCCTTGGAAGCGACCGCCTCCGGAGCGCTTCAGCCCTGAGCCGACAATCGTCATGATCAAGAAACTCATCGCGTTCAGCGCGCAGAACCGGTTTCTCGTGGTCATGCTCGTGGCTGCGGGGGTCGCCTACGCCTTCTACGCGATGAAAACCATCCGCCTCGACGCGATTCCCGACCTCAGCGACACGCAGGTCATCGTATTCACGAAATGGGACCGCAGCCCTGACATCGTCGAGGACCAGGTCACGTATCCGATCATCACCGCGCTGCTCGGCGCGCCGCGCGTCAAAGCCATCCGCGGCTTCAGCGATTTCGGGTTTTCGTATGTGTACGTGATCTTCGAGGATGGCACCGATCTCTATTGGGCGCGGAGCCGCGTGAACGAGTATCTCTCCAAGATCACCGGCCAATTGCCGTCGGGCGTGGCGCCCGAGCTCGGTCCCGACGCGACCGGCGTCGGCTGGGTCTATCAATACGCGCTCGTCGACAAATCCGGCAAGCACAGCTCCGCCGATCTGCGGAGTTATCAGGATTGGGTGCTGCGCTACGCGCTTCAGAGCGTGCCGGGCGTTGCCGAGGTCGCCGGCCTCGGCGGCTTCCAGAAACAATATCAGGTGACGGTCGACCCGGTGAGGTTGCAGGCCTACAACGTTGGCGTCGTCGACATCATGGACGCCATCAAGCGCAGCAACAACGAAGTCGGCGGCCGGCTCATCGAATGGAACGGGAAGGAATTCATGGTGCGCGGGCGCGGCTACGTCAAAGGGACCGAAGACCTGGGCCTGATCGCTGTCAAGACGACCAAGGCCGGTACGCCCGTGCTGTTGCGCGATGTGGCGGACATCGCGCTCGGCCCGCAGATGCGCCGCGGCGTCTCCGATCTCAACGGCGACGGCGACGTCGCGAGTGGCATCGTCGTCATGCGTCACGGCGAAAACGCGCTCAATGTGATCGACCGCGTGAAGGCAAAATTGGCGGAGATGAAGCCGACGTTGCCGGAAGGCGTGGAAGTCGTCACCACCTACGACCGCTCGGAATTGATTCGCAAATCCATCGACAATCTCAAAGACGATTTGATCGTGGAAATGATCATCGTCAGCTTCGTGATTCTGTTTTTCCTCTGGCACATCCCGTCAGCAATCGTGCCGATCATTACGATCCCGGTTTCCGTGGCGCTGGCGTTCATCCCGATGTATTTCATGGGCATCACCTCGAACATCATGAGCCTTGCGGGCATCGCCATTTCCATCGGTGTGCTGGTCGATGGCGCGATCGTCGAGGTCGAGAACGCGTACAAGAAGCTCGAACGCTGGCAGGAAGAGGGAAGTCACGGCGATTTCCACAAGATTCGTCTCGAAGCGCTGATGGAGGTCGGGCCATCCGTCTTTTTCTCACTGCTCGTCATCGCCGTGGCGTTTCTGCCCGTGTTCACACTTGTCGATCAGGAAGGCCGACTCTTCAAACCACTCGCTTACACGAAAACGTTGGCCATGGCCCTGGCCGCGCTGCTGGCGATCACACTAGACCCAGCCGTACGCATGTTGTTCACGCGGATGGAGCCGTTTCGAATTCGGCCCCGCTGGTTCGCGAAACTGATGGACGGCGTATTCGTCGGTCGCTATTACCGCGAAGAACGGCACCCCGTCAGCCGCGTATTGTTCTGGCTGTACGAAAAGCCGTGCCGCTTCGTCTTGCGCCACCCGAAAGCGACGATTGCCGCCGCCGCTTTCATCGTGGCCACAACGATCCCCGTCTATTTCAAATTGGGCCACGAATTCATGCCGCCGCTGAACGAGGGATCGATCCTCTACATGCCCACTACGTTCCCGGGTATCTCGGTGACGGAGGCGCAGCGGCTCATGGAAACGCAGGATCGCATTCTCAAACAGTTCCCCGAAGTCGTCAGCGTTCACGGCAAGGCCGGGCGGGCCGACACCTCGACCGATCCCGCTCCGTTCTCGATGATGGAGACGGTCGTGCAACTGAAGCCGATGTCCGAATGGCGGGCGAAGCCGCGATTCTTTTCGTCGTGGCCGCGGCCGTTGCGCGCGGTGCTGGGCCGCATCTGGCCCGAGCACATTTCCCAGGATGAACTCATTACCGAAATGGATGCCGCGCTGCAAATCCCCGGCAGCGTCAACGCGTGGACGATGCCGATCAAAAACCGCATCGACATGCTGGCCACGGGCATCCGCACCCCGGTCGGCATCAAGGTCTTCGGCGCGAACCTCGACGAAGTCCAGCGGATCGGCGAGGACATCGAATCGATTCTGCGCAAAGTGCCGGGCACCCGCAGCATTTTTGCCGAGCGCGCCGCCGGCGGCTACTTCGTGGACGTCGTCCCGAAACGGGAGGCTATCGCGCGTTACGGGTTGACCATCGAGGACGTGCAAAACGTTATTATGACGGCCATTGGCGGCGAGACGATCTCAACGACCATCGAAGGGCGCGAGCGATACTCGATCAATCTGCGTTACCCGCGCGATTTGCGTGAAAGCCGTGACCAACTTGAACGCGTGCTCGTCACCGCGCCGATGGGACGCCAGGTGCCGCTCAAAGAACTGGCCAGTCTCTCCCTCGTGAATGGTCCCGCCATGATCCGCGACGAGAACGGCATGCTTGCCGGGTACGTGTACGTGGACATCACCGGCCGCGACGTGGGCGGTTACGTGGAGGAAGCGAAACGGGCCGTGTCAGCGCAATTGAAACTGCCGACGGGTTACTCCATCGTGTGGAGTGGTCAATACGAAAACATGCTGCGCGTCCAACAGAGATTGTTTGGATTTGTTAAGGTTCGCGGAATCCCCTGGCGGCTGCCCATTTTCGGCGTGTTCCAAGTCACCGTTTTGCTGATCTTCTTGCTGCTGTACGCGAACACAAAATCGGCGTTCAAAGCATCTGTAGTTATGCTCGCTGTGCCGTTCTCGCTCGTCGGCGCGGTCTGGCTGTTGTACACGCTGAATTACAATGTCTCCATCGCCGTCTGGGTGGGAATGATCGCGCTAATGGGACTCGACGCCGAGACCGGCGTGTTCATGCTGCTGTTTCTCGATTTGTCGTACGACGAAGCCAAACGCGCCGGTAAACTGCGTTCGCTGGCCGACCTGCACGAAGCCATCATCCACGGTGCCGTGAAACGGATCCGGCCGAAGATGATGACCGTCGGCGCGGCGACGATGGGATTGATGCCGATCATGTGGTCGGTCGGCAGCGGTGCGGACATGATGAAACGCATCGCCGCGCCGATGGTTGGCGGATTGTTCACGTCGTTTCTGATGGAGCTGCTGGTGTACCCGGCGATTTATCTGTTGTGGAAATGGCATAAAGAGGTGAAGTTGTCCGTGGCGCAATCATGAGAGCATTCATCCTGGCAATTTGTCTGGCGATGGCGGCGGGCTGCGCGAAATCACCGCACGTCTGCGCCGTTTGCCAGCGCGAGGAATGCACGGGCATGGCCTTTCGCATGACGCTGGAGAACGGGAAGGTCGTCGAGACGTGTTGTCCGCGGTGCGCCATGCATTACCTGGAGAACAATCATCAAAAAGCGGTGAAGATGGAGGCGACCGACATGGCCACGGGTCGCTGGATCGATGCCACAACCGCCGTGTACCTGTCCGACAGCGACATGCATCCCTGCGCCGAGATGCAGTCGATGCGCGATCCGCAGGGCTGTTGCCTGATGAAGACCTACGACCGATGTTTGCCGAGTCTGGTCGCGTTTGCCGACAAAGATCAGGCGGCCACGTTCCAGAAAACTCATGGCGGACAGATTGTCGCGTTCGCCTCGATCCCGGCGAGGTGACGGAATCGACTCAACAGGTTTGCGCATCGTAACTTTCGTATAGGTAGTTGGTGGCGGGATTCACACGCAACATGGAAGAACCATACAGGAGGAAGCATATGAATAAGCTCATAGCATTCAGTGTCGCAGTCGCCGTTGCCGCATGGATTGCCGTCGGGAGCGCTTGGGCGGCGGATGCGGACAACACGGTCACCGTCAAGGGCGAAGTGCTCGATATGGCTTGTTACCTCGATCACGGCGCGCACGGCGAGAAGCACGCGCAGTGCGCGGCGACGTGCATCTCATCCGGTCTGCCGGTCGGCATCAAGGGCGAGGATGGCAAGACGTATCTCTTGATCGGCGAGCACAAGCCGCTCAATTCCGAGCTGGCGCAGTACGCCGGCAAGACGATCACCGTCAAGGGCAAGCTGGCCAGCCGCGACGGGATCAACATGATCGAGAACGCCGAGATCCAGAAGTAATCGGCCAGCGGTGAATCGCGGCCGGGCGTGAGGCGATGCGCCCGGCAAGCGATGCGGTCATTCCACGATGACGGAATTCAACAGCTTTCTTCAGCAGCTCCAACAGCCCGAATACGTTCACGTGCTGCTGAATCCGATTCCGGTCTATGGGATGGCGTCGGGAATCCTTGCGCTGATCGTCGCGCTGATCCTGCGAAGCCGGCCCGCTCAAATCACAGCGTTTGTCGTGGTGATTTTCGCCGCGCTCTCGGTGTGGCCCGTGGGTGAATACGGCGAGCGCGCCTCCGACCGCGTGTATTCGATGTCCAACAAGGAGGCGCAGCAGTGGCTCGATGTCCACGCGCATCGAGCCGGTCTGGGCGAGTGGGTGTTTTACGTGACCGCCGTGGTCGCCTTGGCAGCGATCATCGTCCCGCGATTTCGAGCCAAGTCCCGGTTGCCATTGGCGTTGGCAACGCTCCTGTTTGCGCTGGCTTCCCTCGGGGTGGGCGCGTGGATCAGCCACGCCGGCGGAAAGATCCGTCACTCGGAGTTTCGTAGCGGTCCGCCGCCGAACCCGGTCCCGCACGAAGAGGAGCACTGACGCGCATCACGAAACGCGTCGGGCGACGGCCTTGAAGAAGGTGTAGCAGAACACGCCATCAGGATGCGTCGTGCGATACAGATCCGCGACGCCCCTGTCAAAGTCAGCGGCGTCGATGATTCCCGCCGCAATCGCCGCGTCGCGCACGCCTTCAATCATCGCCGTGAACGTCTTCTTGGTGAAACCATCCACAAGCTGCGGCCGGCTGGCGTCGACGTACACCATCCGCGGCGAGACGTGAATCGATCCATACCCCCCTTGTTGCAGGAGCGGATACAGTTCGCGTCCGATCTCGGCATTGCCGCCCGCCCGTCTTTGAAGCTCGATCTGGCAGCGGATGGCGTTGCGGGCCGCCGCGCTGTCGGGATGGAAATACGTCGACCCGTGATCACCTTCGATGACCGTGATCGTGCCGCCGACTTTGAGAAGATTCTTGAGGGCCAACAAAGCATCCACGGGGCGGGGCAGGTGTTCGAGCACGAAGCAGACGAACACGTGGTCGAAGAATTGCGGAGCGAACGGCAGATGAAAGATGTCGGCCTGCTGAAACGTCACGTTTGTCAGACCGGCCGCCTTGACCCTGGCCTTTGCTTCGGCCAGCGAATTCTCCGAGATGTCGATGGACAGGATCGACGCGCCGGGACTGTTCCGCGCCAGCGTGACGGTTTGCGCGCCGACGCCACAGCCCGCTTCCAGGACGCGGCTGCCCGCCGGGTATGCCGTGTCCGAATGCAGCAGGTCGACCAGCGTCGAGGCCTGGTCCTGCAAACGAATGTTCTCGTGTTGATTGTACCCGTGAACGTAGCCGGTATTCATCGTCCCGATCCCGTTTTCGCGGTCCGCAACAAATCGATATAGGCACCTTCGATCAGTTGCCCGCGAGAGACGCCGAGTTTGGCGAGGAGGTCGTGCGCGATCCGGATTCCCGCCTCGGCGGGTTCGCTTTCCGAAAGAACCACTTCCAATTCGAGAAAATCCCCGAGTCCTTCGACGCGGTCAAGGTGAATGCGCGTTCTTCCGACCATGAACAGCGTGCGATGCTTGCGAACGCGGCCGCCCTGGCCATATGCCAGCGAGAGAGCTTCGCGCAACGTGTCGGGGGACGCGGTTGGAGAAATGACATAGAATGATTCTTTCGGCCTGATCTGATCGGGGCGCTGATAGAAAATCAGTTCGCCGCTCGTTTCCGAAAACGCGCGCAGCTTCAATCGGCCATTCGCGCAGTTGAAGAACGTGTCGTCCTGGGCGATCTCGGTCGGTCCGCTGTCGGCGATGGATGTGATCCGCGGCAACAGTTGCTCGAGGCTGTCAATCCGCGCCTTGATCTCGATATTGCGGGGCATGTTGCCTTAGCGCCCGGCCGGATTCGCCGCGCCCGCCGACTGACGGTAGGCGCGCCCGTGGCGATACAATTCCAACCGCGATTCGATCTGCGCAACGATCCGCGTCTGACCGGCCGAGCGAGCCAGATCAATAGCCTTCTGGGCCGTGGCAATCGCGTCGGTGAATCGACCGGCGGCGGCGTAGGCGACTGCCAGCGTGTCAAGATAAGGAGCGGCCTGGTACCCCGTGCTTTGACAGGCGCGCTCCGCAAGGGCCACGGCGCGGGCCGGGTCGGCATTCGGCGGATCGAGGGTCGCCAGCAGCCATGCCAGATTGTTTTGCGTGATCGCAAAATCGGGCGCGGTCCGCAACGCCTCTTCGTATTGCTTGATCGCATCTACGGGCCTGCCCATTTCCTCCAGGGTGGTTGCCAGGTGATAATGGGCCTCGACGTAGTCCGGTTTGAGTTGAATGGCTCGCTGGTAATGGTCGATTGCTTCCGCCACGCGGCCGGCCCGGAGCAAGGCGTCCGCGAGGTTCTTGTGCGCCTCAGCCAACTCGGGATTCAACTGCAGCGCCCGCTGGCCTTCCTCGATCGCCCCGCGAACATTGCCGGACTGCAGCAAAGCCTTCGCCATGTGGTTGTGTATCGCAGCATTGCCCGGCTGGATACGCAGGGCCAGGTTGTATTCGGCGATGGCGTCTCGCGCCCTGCCCGCAAGCAGCAGGGCACTTCCCAGGTTGCTCAACGGTATCGCGTTATTCGGTTTGAGTTGCACCGCCGCCTCGCACTGCGCGATGGCCTCATTGAGCCTGCCAGTTTCCGCGAGGGCAATCCCCAAATTGGTGTGCGCCCGCGCGTTGTTGGGGCGCTTGTTCACGGTGTCCTGCAGAATAATCACATCCGATTTGTAGTCCTGGTTCCGTTGAATCGTCAGGAATGTGAACAGCACCACGACGGACGCGACCGCCAGGCATCCGAGAACAACACCGTGGCGTTTGTTAAACAATCGCTTTCCCAACTCGAACGCGCCGATAACGGTGATCGCTACCACCGCCGCCAACGGCAAATACATTCGCCGCTCCGCGGCCACTTCACCGGCGGTGGGCAGAAAGCTGGACGTTGGCGCCAGGATCAGGAAGAACCATGCGCCCAGGAATCCCAGCCAGGGTCGGCGACGGAATGCCCACACGGTTGTGCCGAGCAGACCGAGTATAGCGATGACGGGCAAGAGGACGTCGTCCAGTGACGAGGCGATCGGCCAGTCGAAATAATCAATCACCAGCGGGCGGGGCCAGAAGCAGAGCTGCAGGTAGTACAGGATTACACCCGCTTCGGTCATCAGATAGTTCCACGGTGTCAGGTTTCTAATCGCAAACCCGGTTGCCCTGTGTGGAGTCCCTGCCACCAAGACTGCCACCAGGAGTCCCAGCAACAGCCAGGTCGCGGCGAGGCCCAGATACAAGCCCGCTCGCTTCTGCCACAATTCACGAAACGACGACGCCAGAAACACGCGATCGTACAGCAAGACGATCAACGGAGCGCTGACCATGACCTGCTTGCATCCCATTCCCAGCGCGCAGAAGACAACGGCAAGCAGATACCACGGGCGCGGACGATCCGATCGGGCGCCGCGGAGTGTGCAGTACAACGTCAGCAGCAGGAACAGGCCCATCAGCAATTCCGTGGGCTGGATGATGTAGGTCACACTTTCGGTTTGCAGGGGGTGCACCTCCCAAATCAGTGCGATTGCCCCGGCCAGCCAGACAGCGGCCGCCCCGAGTCGATCGCGAAAGCTCCCCTCCTCCAGCGTGCGCCGGGCAATTCCAAACAATACGAGCGCCGACAGGAGGTGCACCGCCAGATTGAACGCGTGGTAGCCCCGGACATTCAAACCGTCCAAGGCGTAATTTCCAGCCAACGTCAAACAAACCACCGGGCGTCCATCAGCCGTGCTATACACGGGGGCAGACATCGTTCGCTGAAGCGGCCAGAGATGACGGATGTACCGGTTGTCGGGGATCGAAGGTACGTCATCAAAAATGAACGGCCCCTGAAAGCTGCCGCAATACGCCACAATGCCCGCCGCAACAATCAACAAGGGAATGAACCGTCGCAGTTTCAACAGTTCCAGATGTTACCCGAGTTGGTCACGCGTGACCAGCGTTTCCCGATCTACGCGTCTCCTCATTTTGGACGTCTTGCGAACCCAGCGGTTTGAACTTCTGATGCTTGCCGGCTCACTGTAACGCGTGCTCGGATAGATCACCGCTCACAGATTGACGGTAGGCGCGCCCGTGGCGATACAATTCCAACCGCGATTCGATCTGCGCAATGACCTGCGTTTGACCGGCGGCGCGAGCCAGATCAATGGCCTTTTGGGCCGTGGCGACCGCATCGTTGAACCGACCGGCGGCGGCGTAGGCCGCCGCCAGCGTGTCGAGATACGGGACGACCTGATTGCCTGTGGATCGGCAGGCGCGTTCGGCGAGGGCCACGGCGCGGGCCGGGTTGCCATTCGGCGGATCGAAGGTCGCCAGCAGCCACGCCAGGTTGTTTTGTGTCTCAAGAGCGTTGGGATCGATTCGCAACGCCTCCTCGTAATGTCTGATCGCCTCCGGCACCCTACCCAGTCCCATCAGGACAGTGCCCAAGCTGTTGTGCGCCTCCGCCAGGTTGGGATTGATCCGCAGGGCCTGCTCATAGTGGGCAATCGCCTCCGTCACCTGGCCCCGTTCCATTAGGGCCAGTCCCAAGTTGTTGTGGGCCTCAGCGAAATCGGCTTTGATCCGCAGCGCCTGCTCGTAATGGCTGATCGCCTCCGCCGTCCGGCCCTGTCGCATCAAGGCAAGTCCCAAGCCGTTGTGGGCCTCGGCGAAGTTGGGATTGGTCCGCAGTGCCTGCTCGTAGTGGCCGATTGCCTCCGCCGCCTCGCCCTTGACCATCAGGGCGAAACCCAGGTTGTTGTGCGCCTCGGCATAATCAGGCTTGAGGCGTAGCGCCTGCTCGTAGTGCCCGACTGCCTCCTGTAGCCGGCTCTGTCCCATCAAGACAACTCCCAGATTGTAGTGCGCCCGAGGGTTGTTGGGGCGCTTCTCGACGGTGTCCTGCCAGATCAGGAGTTCCGACCCGTAATCACGGTTGCGTTGGATGGTCAAGGCTGTGAGTAACACCATCACGGATCCACCGGCTACACATCCGATCGCAACGCCTTGCCGCTTGTTGAACAGCCGTTTCCCGAGCGCAAACGCGCCGAGCACCGTTGCCGCTACCGGGGCGGCTAGCGGTAGATACATGCGGTGCTCCACCATTGCGTCCGCCACCGGCACGAAACTGGATGTCGGAACCAGAATCATAAAGAACCAAGCCCCAACAAATCCCATTGCTGGCCTGCGCTTCCATGCCCAGATCGTTCCCGCCAGCATCGCTGCCACCACGATCTGTGCCGGCAACGTCTGCAGCGTCCTCGGCACATCTGACAAGCCCGCCAGTCCGCCAGAATAGTCCAAACACAGGGGATGAGGCCAGAACGTCAAACGTAGATAATGCAGCACCGCCACCGGCTGGTTCAGCGCGTAGCGCCACGGTGAAGTCCCGTGGTACTCGAACCCGGCGCTCGCCTTCCACTCGGATGTCGCTTGGGCCAGCAATGGGTAGAGCAGTAAGCACGTGGCGGCCAACCCGGCGTAGAGCCAACCTCGTCGTCGCACCGCTTCGCGCCACGAAGGTACCAGGAACGCTCGGTCATAGAGGAAGATGACCACCGGTGCCGTGACCATAACGGGTTTGGACGTTATCCCCAGGGCGCAGCTGACCACCGCACTGATCTCCCACAAATTCCTGCGTGGGGAGTCGTGACTGCGAATGACACAGTACAGCGTCAGCAGATAGAACAAACCCATCAGCGATTCGGCGCGCTGGATGGTATAGGTCACGCTCTCCGTTTGCAGCGGATGCACCAGCCAGATCAACGAAATCGCTCCCGCAAGGAACGGGGCGGCTCCGCCGAAGCTGGACCGCAACGTTTCCGAGACCAAAGTCCGCCGCACCACTCCGTACAACGTCAGCGCCGCGAGGATGTGAATAGCGACATTGAACGCGTGGTATCCCCACGGGTCGAGACGGCCGAGCGCGTAGTTCACCGCCAACGAGAGATGCACCGCCGGACGCGATGTGTGCGCCAGGACCGCCCAGGGCCGCCACAGTTGGCGAATACTGGGGTCCTCCGTGATGTACCGGGTGTCATCGAAAACAAACCCATCGCGAAAGCTGTTGTGATACGCCGCAATACCCGCAGCGACAATTAACAACGGAATGAGCCGTCGTAGTTTCAATCGCCGACAATCCTATCCCAATTTGCCGCCCACGACCATTGTTTCCTGATTGATGCGGCGCCAGTGGATCGTGGCGTTAGCGCTGGGGCGGATTCGCCGCACCCGTTGACTGGCGGTACGCGCGCCCGTGGCGATACAACTCCAGTCGTGGCTCGACCTGCGCGACGACCTGAGTTTGACCGGCGGCGCGAGCCAGATCGATGGCTTTCTGGGCGGTGGCGATGGCGTCATTGAACCGACCGGCGGCGGCGTAGGCGACCGCCAGCGTGTCAAGATAAGGAGCGGCCTGGTACCCCGTGCTTTGACAGGCGCGTTCCGCAAGGGCCACGGCGCGGGCCGGGTCGGCATTCGGCGGATCGAGGGTCGCCAGCAGCCACGCCAGATTGTTCTGCGCCCGCGTGTTGTGGGGGCGCTTGTCCACCGTGTCCTGCCAGATCGTCACATCCGATCTGTAGTCCCGGTTGCGTTGGATGGTCAGGAATGTGAGCACCACCACCACGGACGCAACCGCCACGCATCCAGGAATGCTACCGTGGTGCTTGATGAGGAGCCGTTTTCCGATGAGGAACGCGCCGACCACGGCGATCGTTACGACGGCGGCCAATGGCAAATACATTCGCCGCTCCGCGGCCAGTTCGCCGGCGACGGGCACGAAGCTGGACGTGGGCGCGAGGATCAGGAAGAACCATGCGCCCAGGAAACCCAACCACGGCCGGTGACGGAATGCCCACACGGTCGCGCCGAGCAGACCGACCACCGCGACGCCGGGCAAGAGGACGTCGTCCAGCGACGAGGCAACCGGCCAGTCGAGATAATCGATCACCAGCGGGTGGGGCCAGAAACAGAGCCGCAGATAGTACAGGATCACGCCCGTCTCCGTCATCAGATAGTTCCAGGGCGCCGGGCCTCCAATCCGGTACCCGGCTGTCCTGTGTGGAGTGTTCGCGACCAGGACTGCCAACAAGAGCCAGGTCGCGGCCAGACCCGGATACAAACCGGCTCGCTTCCGCCACAATTCACGAAACGATGACGCCAGAAACACCCGATCGTACAGTAGGACGATCAGCGGCGCGATGACCATGACCTGCTTGCATCCCATGCCCAGCGCGCAGGAGACGACCGCCAGCAGATACCACGCGCGCGGGTGGTCCGACCGGGAGCCGCGGAGCGTACAGTACAGCGTCAGCAGCAGGAACAGGCCCATCAGCAATTCCGTGCGCTGGATGATGTAGGTCACGCTCTCGGTTTGAAGCGGGTGCACCTCCCAGATGAGCGTGATCGCCGCAGCCAGCCAGGCGGCCGCCGCGCCAAGTCGATCGCGAAAGCTTCCCTCCTCCAATGTGCGGCGGGCAATTCCAAACAATACCAGCGCCGACAGCAGATGGACCGCCAGGTTGAACGCGTGGTAGCCCCGGACATCCAATCCGCCCACCGCGTAGTTCCCCGCCAAGGTCAGGCAAACCACCGGGCGCACATCAAGCGTGCTATACGGGGGTGAGAACAACGCTCGGTGAAGCGGCCAGAGATGACGGATGTACGGATTCTCGGGGATGGACGGCACGTCATCAAAAATGAACGGCCCCTGAAAGCTGCCGCAATACGCCGCGATACCCGCCGCGACAATCAACAAGGGAATGAGCCATCGTGCTTTCATATGGACGGCAATCCTATCCCGGTCGTGCCGCCCACGACCACTGTTTCCGGATCGGCCCCGCTCCCTGCTTGGAGTTGAAGTGGAAGAAAACGTCGCTAGTCGTCATCATCCGCTCGGGCATTCCTCGTGCCGTGAGTCACGACGAACGCGGCGCGGGTCGGGGCGGGCATCAACGAATCCTCGCCGCGAACGGAGCGCCAGATGACCTCGTTGAGCAGCAAATCATCGGCGGCGTCTTCCTTGGTGAAATCCATCGTGCGTGAAATCTTCTCGCCCCACGTGACCTTGGCGTTGAGCTGATTGAGATCGATGCGCGCGGGCAGCATGGTGTACGGAGTCAGGTCGGGCTTGCCCTGGAAGGCGGCGAACATCGGCGTGGCGGCGGCATCGAATTGCGACATCGGTTTGAGGCCGAGGATCAACTCCATCGTGCGGAGCGCGCTGCTGGTCGAGTACATCGTGGAATCGACCGCACGATGTTTGACGTACGGACTGGCGACGAACGCCAGCGTCCGATGGGCATCCACGTGGTCGGCTCCGTTCTGCGCGTCGTCTTCGAGAATGAAGATGGCCGACTCCGGCCAGTATTTGGAATGGCTAATGCCGTCGACGATGCGGCCGAGCGCCGCGTCGTTGTCGGCGAGACAGGCGCTCGGAGTTCGCTTGCCCTTGCGCACGCCATAGGTGTGGTCGCCGGGGAGCCGGATGATTTGCAGCCGGGGCATGCCGCCGTCTTTCTCGAACCGCTTCAGTTGAAAGAGGAACCGCTCGGCGCGTTTGGCGTCCGGGTAATCGAGATCGAAACCGCGGTAGCCCTCGTCGATGTGGCCGCGCAACGCCGGCACGCGCGCGACGGACGGATCGTCCGGAGTCTTTCCATTGGCCACGAATTCCCCGTAGCTGCGGTAGCTCACGCCGGCGTCGGCGGCGCGGTCCCAGAGATAACCGCCCGCGGGCGTGGCCATGGGGAACACGCCTTCGGCGGGATAAACGTATTTCTTGCTCGCGTTGTGGCCGTATTCGAGCGGCAGCATCTTTTTGACGAAATCGCTCGCGTAGGCGCCCATCGACCATTCATGACCATCCGCACTGACTTCGGCGTCCGCGTAGAAATTGTCTAGCAGGACAAAGTCGCGCGCCAACTGATGATGGTTCGGCGTGACTTCCTCGCCGAACAGGCACAGGTTCGAATTGCCGTTGCCCTCTGGCATGTCGCCCAGCACCTGATCGTACGTGCGGTTCTCCTTGATGATGTAGAAAACGTACTTGATCGGGCTCGGGTCACCGGGCGTGAGCGGAATGGGGCTGTCGTCCGGGCGAACCGCGGATACGGATGCATTCGGTTTGAGCGGGCTGCAATGGTAGGCTGCGGACGTGTAGACGATGAGTTGATTGTCCAGGTCGTCGCGCGAGCGCGGCAAATCGATCACGCTCAACGCGCCCTTGAAAAGCTCGGCGATGTATTGCGGCAGCGTCTCCTCGCGGCTCTTGCGACCGGGCTGCGGACCGTTGGGATTGGCCATGGGAATCACTCCCCTGGCGTTGGCGACCAGCAGGCGCCTTCCATCCGGCGTCACGCGAACCGACGTGGGATACCAACCGACGGGGATGAAGCCGAGCGAGTGGCTGTGCCCGGGCCGGCTGACGTCGAATACCGCCAGGTTGTTATTATCCGCGTTGGCGACAAACAAAGTCTTGTCGTCGGGAGTGAGGGCGAGGCTGTTGGGCGTCGAGCCCGGCGGGGCCGACGGGAACAGCGCGGCGTTAAGCGTTTCCAGGGTCGCGCCGGCTTTCGTATCGAACACGGTCACGGTATTGCGATTGGCGTTGGCGACGAAGAGAACGCGACCGTTGGCGGTCAGCGCCATTTCGTTGGGGTGCTCCTCGGTCCGCCAGCGGTCAATCACCTGTTGCGTGTCCAGATCGAGAACGGCGACCTCGGCATTCCCCCACAAGCTAACGTATATCCGGCGCAGCTTCTCGTTGATGACGCCGGTATAGGGGAATACGCCGTAGTGATTCAGCTCGGTTTCCGTCTTGGCCCCTGTCGTGGTCACGGTCTCGTACGAATTCGTCAGCGAGTCGGGCGTCAACGGGATGTCGATGACGCGATTCCGTTTCAACTCGACGATCGACAGGCTCTGCCCGTACAGGTTGGCCACGACGAGCCGTTTCTGACCGGCATCGACAGCCACTCCCGCGACAATCCCAACGGCATTGGTGGCGCGTAGCCGGATGTCCTGCGGATCGGTGAGCACGCCATCCTTGAAATGATACGAGTGCACGATTTCGTCGCTGGCGCCGCTGCAAAACAGTTGCGAGCCGTCGTGCGAAAAGGTAATCCCGTAAAACGCTTCATGGAGCGGCACGTTGGTCACGACCGTTTCTGTTTTCAGGTCTACAATCCGCACCCCGTGCCGGCTGTATCCCGTGTGCAGGATCGCGGCGAACCGGCCCGCGGGATCGACGGCGATATTGATCGGGAAATCCCCCAACTGGATCTGCCGGCCGATCGGACGAAGCGACCACTGATTGTGGAGCAGAACGGAACCGTCGGCTTTTTGCCCGGGGAGCGTCGGCAGCGGTTTGGGATCGTCCGCCAGCGCGCAGGACGCAATGGCGGCAAAAACCGTGAGGCTCAGGATGAACCGGTGCATGACCCGACAGAGATTACGCCCGCGATCTTCGGGTTGTAAAGAGCGACATTGTGAGCGGATGGGAGTCGCCGGGAGTCCAACGCAAGGCGGCGCGCGCGGGCGCGGGATCCGGCGAGCCTCGTAACATATCCGTCACACACTTGACAAGTGCCCGCCATACGGTCGTTGCCTCCATTTCACAGTACATGTCTTGCCTTCAACGGCAGGCAAGATATTGTGTGCGCGGTGGCGAGCTGTCCATCCGGCAGCGCTCTGCGGGTGGTAAAGCTTGGGCAGGAACACAAGCGGAAAAAGGGGGCATCAGCATGGAGAGATCTGGGGCGGTCATCGTGGCGTCGTGACAGTCGAGGCAGACGGCGGGAGCGACGGGACTACAAATATCCTTGACTTCATCGATGCTGTGGAGTATGAGCGAATATTGTCAGCAGTCGCGAATGCGATTGTGTTCTTGCCGGCGGGCGAGCAGTCCCGCAGTGTCGCGGAGCTTATGGCTGTCCCTGAGCCGTCGACACTTGTGCTGGGGGGCTCGGTCTGCTGGCTGTCCGTCGGGGTCGCAATTAGATCGGTGAGTCGGGGAACGGGAAAGGCTGTTTCCAGGGCGGTTGGAGCGCACATCCACACGTGAACACAACCGTCCCAAGCAGGAAGGAGATCAAGCTGACAACGTTTCGTCGCAGAGCGGGGCGTGAGGGATTCACATTGATCGAGCTGCTCGTGGTCATCGCCATCATCGGCATACTGGCCGCGATGTTGCTGCCCGCGCTCAATAAAGCGCAGGCGAAGGCGCGGGCGACCAAGTGCGTCAGCAACCTGAGGGAATGGGGCTTGGGGTTCATGATGTACGCGGACGACTGGAACGAGTACATGCCGGCCGAAGGGGATGCCTCGACGGCGGGAGACAACAATCTCCAGGCGTGGGGGAATGCGATACCCCCCTACGTGAAGCAGCCAACCTACAAGTACTTGAAGTATACACTTCCCCCGACTGGGACCTGGGTCGGCAAGAGGATCCCCTCCAACATCATTTGGGTCTGCCCGGAGAAGAACCGGACGCACCCCACGAGCGTGTCGGGGCTGAATGTATTCGACTACGCGATGAACGATCTGTTGGATGGGGGAAACACGGGGACGCTCAGCGGCAATCAGACCCCGCGGGCCCGCCGCAGCAGTTTTAGCTACCCGAGCCAGACCGTGGTTCTATTTGACATCTACGGGCATCAACCGCACGGCGACCCGACTCAGTACTCACCGAGCTACCTGTCCCCCTATCAGAGCCTGCATTTGAACGGATGCCATTTCCTGTTCGTGGATGGCCACGTCGGATGGTTTCCAAACGAGGCGTTCTTCAAGGGGGGCAACGGTATTACGAATTTCCCGGATTTGAGGTGGTGGCCGTGAAGCGGCCCACTGGAGCAGGCGATCAAGGCGAGGAACAATCAACAAGGATGAGGAGAACGTAGGAATGAAACGGGCATTTGTTTTTGCAGCACTGATGTCGCTAGTGGGAACAACGATATGGGCGGCGCCCTTCACGCAGGGGAATGTGGTGATCCTGCGCGTGGGCGATGGCACGGAAGCACTCACCAACGCGGGCAATAGCCTGTTCTTGGACGAGTATACGGCGAACGGAACATTCGTGCAGTCGATCGTCGCGCCAACCAACCAGTTCATCAGCGCCGGCGGCGCCACGAATTTCCCGATCGACCTGACCGGTGGCAACACGGGCGAAGGTGAGTTGGCGCTTTCCTCCGATGGCCAGTATCTGACGTTTGTCGGGTATGGCACCAACAGGCTTTGGCTCCTGACCCAACCCGGCGTCGGCAACCTCAACATATCCTCCACGGCGGGTGCGTCATTGCCGCGTGTGGTCGCGCGAGTCGATTGGCTCGGGAATTTTGACACCTCGACCACCCCGAACAACATTACCACGGGCTCCGGTGCTGATATGCGTGGCGTGGCCACACCGGATGGCAGCAATTTCTGGGTCGCTTCGTCGGCTGGCGGTGGCGAGTCGTACATACCCCTGGGCGCCAACACCGCCGTCCCGCTGCAAGGCACCACCAACAAGCGTACGGTTGGCATTTTCAATCCGGTGCCCGGGCACGCGTATCCGGATGGACAACAGCAAGTCTACAATGTGAGCGCGGGCGGCGTGTACGCCAGCGGCACGAATTTCCCGACGGTGCTCTGCACGGAGTTCGGGTTGACCAACATCGTGGGCAGCGGCGGCGCTCTGGTGAGCCCGTACGGATTTCTCGCCCTCCATTTGCAGGATGGCATTCACAGTAACATCGACACGGTTTACATTGCCGACGATGGAAGTGTGACGGGTGGCGTCTCCAAGTGGACCTACAATCCCGCCGTCAGCAACAACTGGTACGAAACCGGCTCGATCGCTGGCAACGCGACCCTTACGAGTGGCACGGGCGGGTTGCGTCAACTGGCGGGCAGCGTTACCGTAAACGGTAATCAGACAAACGTCACGCTGTACGTCGTCGCATCGGGGAACACCGCCGCCAACTACGCCGGCAACCTGTACGCCCTTACGGATTCGAGCGGATTTGGCGGGACGCTGTCGGGCACGTTGCCAGCTCCCATCGCGTCGGCACCCGCGAATACGCGGTGGCGGGGTGTGGCCCTTGCGCCGGCGTCTACATTCCGGATTACGTCGATCGCGAAGAGCGGCAACGATGTGAGTCTTGCGTGGAACGCAATGGGCGGCAACAGCTATGTGGTGCAGGCCAGCAACGGCGATGCAAAAGGCAATTACAACTCCAGTACGTTCACCGACCTGAGCGGCAGCCTGTTCACGCTCGGCTATGGACCGCAGTTGGCCAGTTTCCTGGATGCGAACGGAGCCACCAACAGACCGTCCCGCTACTACCGGCTGCGCCGCGTCGGCATTCCCATCGGCTTGTCCGTGGTACAGCAACCGACGGACACCGCGGCCGGCGCCACGATCAGCACAATCAAAGTGCAGGTGGTCGACCAGTCTGGGGCGCCGATCGTCGGGGTTACCCCGATCACGGTAGCCATTGGCACCAACCCGAGCAGCGGCAATCTCAGCGGCACGCTCACCGTCAATCCGGTGGCCGGTGTGGCGACGTTCGGCGACTTGTCCATCGACACCGCGGGCACCGGGTACACACTGGTGTTCACGGCGCCGGGCTGGAACAGCGCAACCACGGTGCCGTTCAATATTACGCCGTAGGTGTCAAGCGACTGAATCCGGGGCGCAGCCAACGGGTCACGGGCAGAACAACAATGAAGCCTGCGTTCACGACTCGGTGAATGAAACGACTTCGCGGCTGCGCCCCTCGATTTTCCGATGCGGACCATCGCACGCGCTGATGAACCAGACGTGATATCCGGATGAAGATTGACTCCATCCGCCCAACCGCGAGGCACTGGTTTGTCTTGCGATGCGCCGCGCTCCTCGCGGTTTGTGGGGTCCCGTCGGTTGCTTCCGCCCAGGCCACGACCAACCGCACGATCCGCGTTGTGTGCTACAACATCGAGGCGGACATCAACGGCGCCACGGCTCCGTTACCGGGGTTGATTGCTCCATCCAGTGGCGGAAGTGTGACCAACGGAGGCGTCCTCGAAGGAATTGGCGAAGAAAATGTGGGCGGCGATCCCGCACAGCCGATCGATATTCTGGCGTTGGAGGAGACAACAAGCAATTCCAGCACCGTCCAGCCGATTGTCAACGGGCTGAATGCCTTCTATTCTTCCCGCAACGTCTCCGCCGCGTATGCCATGAGCGCCTACCAGGCCACGGAACAAGGCGGCATCCTCACCAATGGCAACGGCCCCAACGCGATGGTTTACAACACCAACACGGTTCAGCTCCTCGCTTCCCTCCCGGTCGATCCACCCGGTGGTACCAGCCAACTCGGCTCGGCCAGCGGCGAGTATCGCGAGGTGATGCGCTACGAGTTTGCCCCCGCAGGGGTCACGCCGACGACGACAAACGAGTTTTATGTGTACGTCAGCCACTACAAAGCGAAACAAGCAGTGAGCGACGAGCAGTTGCGCCAGGGAGAAGCGGCGATCATCCGCGCCAACTCCGCAACGTTGCCCAACACCGCCCGAATTCTCTACGTCGGCGATTACAACGTCAGCAGCAATACCGAGCCCGCATTCCAAACCATCGTCGCTCCCGGGATCAATCAGGGTGTTGACCCGCTGAATCCGACCAATTTCGTCCCGGAACAGTGGGACCTGAATTCCCTGTTGGCCCTGAAGAGTGAAGAAGACACAACGCTCCACTGGCGGTTTGATATCCAGATCATGACCAGCAACGTCCTCTACGGAGTGGGGAGCGGGCTGGCGTTCGTTCCCGGCACGTACCATATCTTCGGGAACAATGGCTCGGTGCCGTATCTGGGCAGCGTGAACAACGGTTCCAATACCGCGCTGAACAACAACCTGACGACCAACGTCACGGGCATCACCGCCACGCAACTTTATCAGTACCTGACCACCGCCAGCGATCACCTGCCCTGCGTGGTGGATTACACCATCCCGGTCCCCATCCAGACCACCAACGCGTCATCGTTCGTCATTACATCCATCGCGCCGACGAACGGCACTGATATGATCGTCACCTGGGCCACCATGGGAGGGACGACCAACCTCGTGCAGGTCAATCCGGGGGATGTGAACGGCGGGTACACGGCCAACAATTTCACCAATCTGAGTTCTCCGATCATCATTCCCGGCTCGGGCAGCGTCTCGACCAACTATTTGGATTCGGGTGGGGCGACGAATTTTCCTTCCCGCTATTACCGCATTTATCTGCAGCCGTAATCGCGCGGGTCATTCGCCATAGCCATGGGCCTTGGCCGGCCACGCGGCAATGAACAGCAGCGTGCCGACAGCGGCGCAGCCCAGTAAAACCTCAAAGCCGGCGTCCCAGCCGTAATGTTTGACCAGGTAGCCGAAGCCGAACCCGGAAAGCGTTGTGCTCGCGTAGCCGAAAATGCTCGTCAAACCGACCGCCGTGGCCGCGGCGCGTTTGGTGGCGAGGTTGGCGCAGGCAATGGCCAGCAGACACTGCGGGCCGTACACGAAGAAGCCCGTCGCGCACAGCAGACCGGTGATCAGGAGCTTCGACTCCGTCTGGACCTTCCAAAAGAGAAACACCGAGACACCCGCGAGAATCATGTAGATGACGCAGGTCCGTCCCGCGCGTCCGCCCAGGTACCGATCCGTTAGCCAACCGCCCAGCAATGCGCCGATCAGCCCGAAGATTTCAAACCCGGCGATCATCCAGGCCGCATACATAATCTGGAGATGCTTGACTTCCACCAGCAGCGTCGGTCCCCAGTCGAAAACCGCGTAGCGGATTGCGTAGACGAAGAAGTTCGCCGCCGAAAGCAGCCAGATATACTTGTTGCCAAATACCTGCCGACCCACAAACTTCTGGAAATGTTCGTGTGATTCCTTGTCCTGCGCTTCGGCGCGCGTGCCCTCGACTTCGGGCAGCCCCACGGACGGCGGCGTGTCGGGCATGCCAAACCACAACATCGCGGCAACGACCAGTGCAATCCCCGCCGGCACAAAAAAGCACAGCCGCCAGTCCGGCGTGAACAGCCTCCCGCTGAGCAGAAACCCGCACAACAGGACGATCAGGATGCTGCCGATGTTGTGGGACGAATTCCAGATGGAGAACTTTGTCGCCAATTGCTTGGGGGGAAACCAGTTGGCGATGAGTCGCGCGCAGGGCGGGAATCCCATTCCCTGAAACCAGCCGTTCAGCATCCAGAGCAGCCCGAGCGCGACAACGGCGGTGCTGAAGCCGAACGCGAAGTTCAACAGGGCCGAGACGACCAGGGCGCAGGCCATGAACGTGCGCGCGTTCGAGCGATCGGCAAGGAAGCCGTTGAGAAACTTTGACACGCCGTAAATCACGCCGTGCAGCGTCAGGAATGTGCCGAACGCGACCTTGTCGATCGCCAGCGCCTTCCCCATCACCGGCATGGCCACACTGAGGTTCTTGCGGACGAAATAGAACGTCGCGTAGCCGGTGATCGAGAAGATCAGGACGAGTCGTTGCCAGTGGGCGTATTTCCGGGCAATCTCCTGCGGATCGGTCAGCATCACGGCGGCGGGCGGATCCGGACGGAAGATGCCCAGCCAACCGCCGCGGGACGCGGAAACGTCCGGTTGCGCGGTTGCCGCCCGGTCAATCGCGCCTGGCTCTAATTGCGGTTCCACGTTTGGCTGTCTCCACGACCCGGACCGATGCTCACTGGACACAAGTCATATCATCCGCGGCGCCGTCGCTCAAGCCAGATGTGGCAACTCAGAGTCTTGCCAAACCGTCGGCGAATCACTTGCCGCCAGTCATGCGCGTTGCTATAGACTGGGAGCAAGACATGTCAACATTGCGATGGGCAGATTTGGTGGTCATGGCCATCTACATGGTGGCGATGATTCTGATCGGTCTGCGTTTTGCCAAACGGCAAACCTCGACCGAGACCTATTTTGTCGCCAAGCGTTCGATCCCCTACTGGGCGATGGGGATTTCGATTTACGCGGCGCTGATCAGCAGCATCACGTTCACCGCCTATCCGGGCTCGGCCTACGCGGGAAACTGGAACGAGCTCGTGCCCGGTTTCATGGTGGTGGCTGTCCTGATGTTGGTCGGCGCGGTCATCATCCCATTCTTCCGTCACGCGGTCGGCATGAGCGCCTACGAGTATTTCGGGCGCCGTTTCGGTTACGGGGCGCGGGCCTACAGCGCGCTGGCGTTCATCGCGGGACATTTCTCGAAGATGGGCTTTGTGTTTTACACGCTGGCGCTCATCGTTACCGGTATCACCGGCTGGAACATCTACGCCGTGATGATCGTCACCGGGGTGGTGACCGTGTTCTACACGCTCATCGGCGGATTGGAAGCGGTAATCTGGACCGACGTCATCCAGGGATTCGTCAAATGCGTCGGCATTTTTGTCTGCCTTGGGTTTCTGCTGTACTTGGTTCCCGGCGGCCCGTCGGCGGCGTTTCGTCTCGCCTGGGACAACCACAAATTCAGCCTCGGCAGTTTCACGTGGAAACTCTCCAGTAAGGGCAACGTGTGGGTCATGGTGGTGTACGGATTTTTCTGGTATTTGCAAAAATACACCGCCGACCAGACGCTCGTGCAACGCTATCTGGTGGCGAAATCGGACCGCGAAGCCTTCAAGGGCGTCGCGCTGGGCGCGCTGTTGTGCGTGCCGGCCTGGACACTGTTCATGCTCATCGGCACGCTGGTGTGGGCGTACTATCGGTTGGCGGGCGCGGCGCCGGCCCTGGGCAAGACCGACGAATTCTTCCCGCACTTCCTCGCCACGAAGGTTCCCGCCGGGTTTGCGGGTTTATTCATGGCCGCGCTGGTCGCCTCGGCCATGTCGATGTTGTCCTCCGATCTGAATTGTCTCTCGGTGGTCGGTGTGGAAGATTATTACCGCAAGCTGCGCCCGGATTCGACGGACGGTCAGCGGCTGGTGATGGGTAAATGGATCGTGGCCGTCTGCGGGGCGATCAGCGTGGCCATCGCCATTGTCATCGCGGTCTACTCGAATCGCGTTCTGTCATTTTATTACACCGTTACATCGATCATCGCTGGCGGGCTGGCCGGGCTGTTCCTGTTGGCGTTCCTCAGTCCGCGCGCGAACCGGCAGGGCGCTTTCGCCGGTATCGCCGCCTGTTTGTTATTCACCACGTGGGCCATGTTCACTAGTGGGACCCCCCCCATATGGGATCTTGGGCGCTATAATTTCACACTGCCGGCCGTGCTAGTTGCCGGCATCGGCCACGTCCTTTTGCTGGCGGTCGGCTACGTGGTCAGCCGGTTCTTTGCCGCCGAACCGGGCGGTCGGTCCCTGACATTGTGGGGCTGGCTGGAAAGCCGGAGGGTTTCCGGGGCAGAAGCATTGATCGCCACGACACCGAAGGTATGAACCCGATCACCCTGCTTCAACCGCCACGGATCGTCTTCGGCAACGGTTGTGCCGCGAGTTGCGTGGAACCTCTCGAGCAACGCGGCATTCGGCGCGCGTTGCTCGTGACCAGTACTCCGGTCCTGCCGCAGCTTGGTTCTCTGCTGGATGCGCTTGGTCGCGCCCATTGCGATGTGGTTCGGGGTCGGCCCGTGGATCAAGAGCCGACCATTCCTGTGTTCGAGGAGGTCTTGAAAACCGCCCGTGAGGAAAAGGTCGAGGCGGTGCTCGGCATTGGCGGCGGCAGCGCACTGGATGTGGCCAAGCTCGCCGCCGCTCTCTCCCGCGGCCGGCAGAACGTCGCCGAGGTGTTCGGGATCGGTCTCCTGCAACAGCGCGATTTGTTTCTCATCTGTCTGCCGACAACGTCGGGGACAGGCAGCGAAGTGTCTCCGAATGCCATCCTGCTCGACGAAGCCGATCAGTTGAAAAAGGGTGTGGTGAGCCCGCATCTGGTTCCCGACGCGGCGTATGTCGACCCGCTGCTGACGCTGTCGGTCCCGCCGGCGGTGACGGCAGCCACGGGGATGGATGCACTGACACATTGCATCGAGGCCTACGCGAACAAGTTCGCGCACCCGATTGTGGACGCGTACGCGGCGCAGGGCATCCGCCTCATTTCCGCCAATCTTCTCGGCGCGGTGCGCAACGGTCGCGACGAGACGGCCCGCGCAAATCTCGCCCTGGGCAGCCTCTATGGGGGCTTGTGCCTGGGGCCGGTCAACACCGCCGCCGTTCACGCGCTGGCGTATCCGTTGGGGAGCCGGTTCCATGTGGCGCACGGGGTCTCCAATGCCGTGCTGTTGCCGCACGTCCTGCGCTTCAATTTGTCGGCCGCGCCCGATCGTTACGCCGAGGTGGCACTCGCCCTTGGCGTGCCGCGCGGCGGCTCGACGCTCGACATTGCCCAGCGGGGCGTCGATTATCTGGTCCAGTTGTCGCGGGCGTGTGGAATCCCGCAACGCATGTCGGAGTTGGGCGTCCCGCGCGACGCGGTCGCGTCCATGGCCGGGTCGGCGATGCAGGTCACGCGTCTACTCAAGAACAATTTGCGACCGGTCACGGAAGAGGACGCCTTGCGGATTTACGAAGGGGCTTACTGAGATGGGGAATGGATCGAAATATCATGGCGTGGTGGTGCCAATGGTCACACCGGTGACCGCGGCGGGCGACCTCGACGAGCCGGCGGTGGATCGTCTGGTGGATTTCATTGTGGCGGGCGGCGTGGACGGTGTTTTCGTCGTGGGCACCACGGGCGAGGGCGCATCGATTCCGCGCCCGGTGCGCCGGCGATTGGTCGATCTCACGGTGGCGAGGGCTCGACGCCGCGCGGTGGTGTACGCGGGCATTGGCGATGCCCGGCCCGATGAGATCGCCGACGGCAATGAATATCTTGGCGCTGGCGTCGACGCGATCGTGGTTCGCCCGCCCGTGTCGTTTCCGGCGCAGCAACTGTTGCCCTGGTTCGGGTCGGTTCTCGACGCGCTGCGCGGTCCCGTGATTCTCTACAACATTCCGTCCACGACGAACGTGTCCGTTCCCCTCGACGTCGTCGCGCGGTTGTCGGAAAACCCGAAGCTGGCCGGTGTCAAGGACTCCGAAAACAACGCGGCCCGGCTCGAGGAATCGCTGAGCCGATTCGGTGGACGGGCGAACTTCTCCGTGCTCGTCGGCGTCGGCGCGCTCATGGCCCGGGGATTGAAACTGGGCGCCGACGGCATCGTCCCGAGCGCGGGCAATCTGATTCCCGACGTGTGCCGGCAGGTGTGCGAAGCCGCGGGTCGCGGCGATTGGGCTGAGATGGATCGTTGTGACGTCCGCATGGCCGAGGTGACGGCTCTGTATCAGAAGGGTCGCAAGCTGGGCGAATCGCTGGCCGCCCTCAAAGCTATGCTGGCCTGTCGCGGATTGTGCGGGCCGGATGTCCTGCCGCCGCTCCGCGCGGTTTCGAAATCGGAGATGGAAACGATTCGGCGTGAGATGGCCCGGCTGCATTTGTTGGAAGGTGCACCATGAGCGCGAGGCCCATCCTCGGACTCACGATGGGCGACCCGGCCGGTGTTGGCCCGGAGCTGTGTGCGCGAGCATTGCGCGAACCCTCCGTGCTGCGTGCGTGCGTGCCGGTTCTGTTCGGGGGCGCCGGCGTGATCAAACGCCTTGCCCAAGCCGGATTGCCGGTTCCCGGTTGCCGCACGGTTTCGCTGGCGGAATGGGAGAAGGGCGGGACAATCGGCGAGCCGCTGATTGTTGACTGCGCCGCGATGGATGCGGCCTCGTTCCGGGTCGGCGCGATCTCCCCCGCATGTGGCAAGGCGGCGTTCGCCTGGATCGAGCAGGCGATTCGCGCGGCGATGGCGGGCCGAATCGCCGGCGTCGTCACCGCGCCGGTCCACAAGGAAGCGTTGCGCCTAGCGGGTGTGCCGTATCCCGGTCACACGGAGATCTTCACGGCGCTGACAGGCGCGAAACGCAGTTGCATGATGCTGCGCTCCGACGTGCTGACCGTCAGCATGGTCACGACGCACGTCGGCTACGCCGAGGTGCCTCGAAAGCTCTCAACCGAGCGCATCCTCGATGTCATCGAGCTGACCGACGAGGCGATGCGACGGATGCTGGGTCGCGCGCCGCGCCTAGCCGTGTGCGGATTGAACCCACACGCCGGCGAGCACGGATTGTTCGGTCAGCATGAAGAGGAACAGATCATCCAGCCGGCGGTGCAGCGGGCGAACGGGAACGGCATCGCGGCGGAAGGTCCGTTGCCGCCGGACGCCGCGTTCACGCCGTCACAACGCAAGCGGTTCGACGCGATTGTCACGATGTACCACGATCAGGGGCACATTCCGTTCAAGATGCTGGCGTTCGATACCGGTGTGAACGTCACGCTGGGCCTGCCGATCGTGCGCACGTCGGTGGATCACGGGACGGCGTTCGACATCGCTTGGAAAGGCGTGGCCGATCCGCGGAGCCTGTATGCGGCAATCCGCGTGGCGGTCGACCTGGCCTCCGGACAGCAAGGGCGGGCTGAATCCGCATGATTGGTGTCGTTGCCGACGATTTGACCGGGGCGGCCGAAATCGGCGCGGTGGGCATGCGCTATGGCCTGCGGGCGGATGTCGTCGTCAGAGGCAAACCGAGTGGCAAGGCGGATCTGGTGTGCATCGACACCGATTCGCGGGGGTGCTCTCCCGCGGAGGCTCGGCGGCGCGCGGCGGCGGCGGCCCGACTGCTTTGCAAATCCGGAGCGAGCTGGATCTACAAGAAGGTGGACTCGGTCCTGCGCGGTCCGATCGTGGCGGAACTGGAGGGCGTGATGGACGCGCTTCGTCTGAGCCGCGCCTTGTTGGTGCCGGCGAATCCGTCGTCGGGCCGCGTGATTCGCAGAGGCCGGTATTTCATTTCCGGAAAGCCGATTCACCAGACGGAATTCGCCCGCGACCCGGAACATCCGCGCAAATCATCGGAAGTCCTCCGGTTGCTGGGAACCTCGAAGCCGTTTCCGGTTCGCGTCTGCGGTGTGTGCGATTCGTTTCCGGACGTTGGCATCATCGGGGGCGAGGCCGGGTCACCAAGCGACCTGCGTCAATGGGCTGACAAGCGCTCGTCCGAAATCCTGGTGGCGGGCGGCGCCGAATTTTTTGCCGCACTGCTCGCGGCTGAAGTCGGATCGCACCGAACCTGTTGCAACGGCGCTTCTGCGAAGCGCCGTTCTTCGCCGCGGGAGTTGTTTGTCTGCGGGACTGCGAGCAGATCGTCACGCGAATTTGTGACTTCGGCTCGGGCGCGCGGGACGCCGGTCTTCTCGCTGCCGCGCGAATTGGCGAAAGGCGGAAGACTCAGCGCGGCGGAGGCCGAGGCCATCGGTCAGCGAGTGATCGCGGCGCTTGGTTCGCATTCGCGCGTGATCTTAAATGTCGGGCTGCCCACCGTGCGCGATCGAGCAATTGCCAAACGGTTGGCCGGGCATCTCGTGCGGGTTGCCGAGTCGGTGCTGCGGCAGACCGAGATACGTCACGTGTACGCCGAAGGTGGCACGACGTCGGCGGAATTGGTGCGGCGCATGGGCTGGCGGCGGCTGACGGTCGTGCGCGAGCTTGCTCCCGGCGTCGCGACGCTGGCCGTCGAGAGTGACTCCGATTTCCTGCTGACGATCAAGCCGGGAAGTTACGTCTGGCCTGCGTGATGAAGGCGAATGCCTTCGCCGTCGCCGCGATTTGCTTGCGCGTGGGGGGAAACGTGGCATAATGGTGAACGCCAATTTCGCCGATGTAGCTCAGCTGGTAGAGCAACTCCGAATGACGGTGCCGTCATTCGGAGTAGGGTCGTCGGTTCGATGAGTGGATACGTGTACGTGTTGAAGTCCGGACGCAGCGATCGGTATTACATTGGATCGACCGATCACTTGATTCGCCGGTATCATCAGCACGCGAGCGGGCAGGTCCATACGACGGCACGGATGCTCCCGGTGGGTGTCGCTGGATGGCAACAATTTGGAAGCCTGGCAGCCGCCCGTCAGGTTGAGAGAGCCTTGAAGAAGAGAAAGAGCCGTGCTTATATCGAAGCGTGGCTCAGCAGTCAGAACAGGCCGATGTAGCTCAGCTGGTAGAGCAACGGTTTCGTAAACCGTAGGTCGTCGGTTCGATCCCGACCATCGGCTCCAGTTTTTTAGATGACGGCCCGGGAGATCGGGCCGCGATTTTGGTCGTGCTAGACGGGGAGTTAGCGGTTCCTTCACCCCGAAGAAATTCGGGGCTGGCCAGCAACCCGCTATAGCTGGGTCGAATTCCTCGCCGCGGCGGCGATGTGGGCGAGCAACCCGCGGGGCGGCGTTGAAAGCCGGGTCCGATGCAATGGTTGCCTGCGAACCCCGCCAGGGTCGGAAGACAGCAACGGTAAGCTTGATGTTCCATGTGCCGTCGGGGCGCCTGGCTGGAGCTTCAACCGCGGCGCGCGAGCCGATGTCGTTCGTCAACGCGAGGTGCACGACCATTTTTCGGAAAGGATGAGGGAGGAAGGCGGACGGATGAATTTGGCGTTTCAAAATCAGGCGGGACTGAGAGCGGGAAGCCGTGGCCTTCGAGGCTGGGCCGCTTCCCTCACCCTTCATCCTTCATCCTTCATCCCTTCGTAATCATGGCACAGCAATATCAGGTTCTGGCGCGGAAATGGCGCCCGCAGCAGTTCGACGACGTGGTGGGGCAGGAGCATGTCACCACCACGTTGAAGAACGCGATTGAGCAGAACCGGCTCGCCCACGCCTATCTGTTTGTCGGCCCGCGCGGCATCGGCAAGACCTCCACCGCCCGCATCTTCGCCAAGGCGCTGAATTGCGTGAAAGGGCCGACCGTCACGCCCTGCGACAAGTGCGACAACTGCAAGGAGATTGCCGAGGGCCGGTCGCTGGACGTGCTGGAGATCGACGGCGCGAGCAACCGCGGCATCGATGAGGTGCGCGAGTTGCGGGAGACGGTGAAGTACGCGCCCGCCCGCGGCAAGTTCAAGATCTACATCATCGACGAAGTACACATGCTGACGAAGGAAGCGTTCAACGCGCTGCTGAAGACGCTGGAAGAGCCGCCGCCGCATGTGAAGTTTTTGTTTGCCACGACCGAGCCGCAAAAAGTGTTGCCGACGATCCTGTCGCGCTGCCAGCGGTTCGATCTGCGGCGGATTCCGTCGAGCCTGATCGTCGAACACCTCAAGAGCATCGCCAAGAAGGAAAAGGTCTCGATCGATGACGCGGCGCTGGCGGCGATTGCGCGCGGGGCCGAGGGCGGACTGCGCGATGCCGAGAGCGCGCTCGATCAGTTGATCGCGTTTTGCGGGAACAAGATTGCCGAGAGCGACGTGCTGTCGGTATTCGGTCTCGTCGCCCACGATCAGATCGCGAGGCTGACGGACGCGGTGATTGACGGGGAGACGATCAAGGCGCTGCAGGTGTTGAAGAAGCTCGATGACGTGGGCAAAGATCTGCAACGGCTGACGGCGGACATGCTCGATCATTTTCGCAACCTGCTGGTGGTGACCCTGGGCGAGGAGGGGACGGAATCGCTCCAGTTGCCCGAGACGGAAATCGATCTGTTGAAGGCACAGGCGAAGCGGACGGATTCCGACGCGGTGCTGCGGATCATCGACGCGCTGTCCGCGGCGGAAGGGCGGCTGCGGTACGCGCTGTCCAAGCGCGTGTTCCTGGAGATCGCGCTCGTGAAAGCCGTGAAGGCGCGCGAGATGATGGGCATCGATGGCGTGTTGAAGAAGCTGAATGAATTGAAGGGGCAGGTGGTGATCGGCGCCAGCGCGACGAGCCTGCCCGTGGTGAGCGAGGCCAGGGCCGGCACAACGGAGGTCAGCAAACCGGCGCCGGCCGCGCCACAACCGCAACGTCCGGCCGAGACAGCCCCATCCGTTGCCGCCGCAGGCGCCGCTTCACTCGAAGACGCGTGGGCATACGCGGTCGAGCATCTCGGCAAGGTCACGCCGCTGACCCGGAGTTATCTGGTCGGCACGCGACCACTCGGGATGCAGGGCAACGTGCTCGTGATCGGATTCGACCAGGAATTTGCCGACCGCCGTGAGTTTGCCGATCGCCCGCGCAACATCGAGGTGTTGCAGGCGAAGCTCAAAGAGAAACTGCGGATGGATGTGGCCCTGAAATTTGAGGTTATCAGGAGCGCAACCCCGCCGCCGGCCAAAGCGGCCGCGTCGGGGAAGGGAGCGGACCCGAGCAAGAAAGGCCTCGAAGAATTCAAGAACGATCCATTGATCAAGAAAGCGCTGGAGATTTTTAAAGGAACAATCGTCGAAGTCAGAAAATAGTGGCGCGGGCGTCTCGCCCGTGTGTTCGTGGAGGATGATATGGCCGGTTTAGGAAAATTTCTCAAACAAGCCCAGAAGATGCAGGCGGAGATGCAGCGCGTGCAGGAGGAGCTGGCGCAGCGTGAAGTGGAAGCCACTTCTGGCGGTGGCGCGGTGAAGGCCGTGGCGAAATGCGACGGCTCGATTGTGTCGATCAAGATCGATCCCAAGGTCGTGGACCCGAAGGACGTCGAGATGCTGGAGGATCTGGTTCTCGGGGCCGTGACCAACGCGTTGCAGACCGCGAAGAAAACGCAAGAGGACGAGATGGGCAAGGTCACCGCCGGCATGAACCTGCCCGGCATGATGTAGCTAATTGAAGTTCGCTGCCGCCGCGGCTCTGCCGGCTACAGGGCCTTTCAGACGATGCCAAGGAAAAGCTCGACGAGCGGTAGTTAGAGTCGACGCGTGGCACATGACAGATTCTCCATTTACCCCGTCACGACCGGCTCAGATTCTCGCCAGCGCCTGCTGGAGATCGGCGATCAGGTCGTCGACGTCCTCGAGGCCGAGGGCGATGCGGACAAGGTTGTCGACCATGCCGATGGAGCGGCGGTACGTTTCGGGATAGTCGAAGAACGACATCGTGGCCATCTGTGTGACGAGGCTTTCGCTCCCGCCGAGGCTTGGCGTAATGAGAAACAAATCCAGCGAATCAATGAACTTCCGCGTTTCCTTTTCGCCGCTCTTGACGAGGAAGGTGATCACGCTGCCGAACCCGCGCATCTGTTTGCTGGCGATCTTGTAGTCGGGATGCGACCGCAGGCCGGGATACCAGACCTTCTCGATCTTCGGATGCGCCTCCAGCATGCGGGCAATCGCGAGTCCGGCGCGGTTGTGGTGTTCCATCCGCATCGCGAAGGTCTTCAGGCCGCGTTCGAGTAGAAAACAGGTAAACGGATCCGGCGTGGCGCCGATCATCCGTTGCATCTTGTACAGATCATCGAGCATCTTGGTGCTGCCGAGGGCGACGCCGGCGAGCAGATCGTTGTGGCCGCCGAGATATTTCGTGGCGGAGTGAATGACGACATCCACGCCCATCGCCAACGGCTGGATGTTGTAGGGCGTGGCCAACGTGGCATCGATGATGGTCTTGACCTTGTGTTGCCGAGCGACTTTCACGATCGCCGGAATGTCGAGCACGCGCAGGTACGGATTCGTGGGCGACTCGGTGAAAATGATCGTTGTGTTGGGCCGAACGGCCCTGGCGATTTCCGCAGCGGTCGGGTCGACAATCGAGACGTGCATGCCGAACCCGGCGAGGATGTTCGTCGCGAAATCGCGGGTTTGCCGGTAACAGTCCCTGGTGAAGATGATGTGCGCGTCGCGCCGCAGGTACGCCAACAGGGTCATCACCACGGCGCTCATGCCCGTCGAGAACAGCAAGGCCCGCTCCGCGCCCTCGATGGCGGCGAGTTTGCGTTCGCACTCCGCCTGGGTCGGGTTGCCGTAGCGGCCGTACTCGTGCTCGCGAACGATCCGGCCCTCGCTCTTGGCCTTCATGAACTCCAGCACGTCGGCGGTCGAGTCGAAGTAGTAGTTTGACGTCTGCACAATCGGTGTCGTGACCGAGAAGTGCGCCTTGGGCTCGCGACCGAGACCGTGGACGGCGAGCGTGGCCGGCTGGTAGCGTTTGGGCTGCGAAGATTTCCTAGGCATCGATCTTGTTCCTCTGCTTCACGGCTTGCGCGAGCGCTTCCTTGACGGCATCCACGCGCGCCGGCAGCTCGATCGGCTGATTCGCGTACTGCGCGGGAAATTCGAGCTTGTTCTCGTGGTAGCGGACCTTGAAATCGGCGAACTTCAAACCGTGCGCCGTCGAGATCACGATCACGCGCTCGGACTTGTCGATCTTGCCGGCCTTCAGCAGCTTGATCAACACCGCCAGCGCCACGCCAGTGTGCGGACAGTTGAACATGCCGGTGCGGTCGCCCAGCGCCGCCGCGTCGGCCAGTTCCTGCTCGGTCGCCTGCTCGACGATGCCGTTGAACTGACGCAGCGTGCGCACGGCTTTCTCGTAGCTGACCGGATTGCCGATCTGGATCGCGCTGGCCAGCGTCTTCTGCGCCTGGACCGCCTCGAAGCTCTCGAAGTGTTTCAGGTACGAGCGATACAACGGGTTCGCCCGCTCGGCCTGCGCGACGACGATGCGCGGCAACTCCGTAATCAGCCCGAGATCGCGCATCATCAACAGCCCGCTGCCCAACGCCGAGACGTTGCCGAGATTGCCGCCGGGAATGACGATCACATCCGGACTCTCCCAGTCGAACTGCTGAACGATTTCGATCCCGACCGTTTTCTGTCCCTCGATGCGCAACGAATTCATCGAGTTCGCCAGGTAAATCGTCTCGTCCTTGGTGATTTCCTGCACGACCTTCATGCAACCATCGAAATCGGTATCGAGCGACAACACCAGCGCGCCGTTGGCGATCGGCTGCACGAGCTGGGCGATGGAAATCTTGCCCTTCGGCAACAGCACGATCGCGGGAATGCCGGCTCCCGCGCAATACACCGCCAGCGCCGCCGAGGTGTCGCCTGTGGATGCGCAGGCGACCGCCTGGATCGGCGCGCCCTCGCTGATCATTTGTTTGACCTGCGACACCAGCACGGTCATGCCGAGATCCTTGAACGACCCGCTGTGCGTGTTGCCACAGAGTTTCACCCACAGATCGTCCACGCCGATGACCTTGCCGAAACGTTCCGCCCAAAATAGATTCGTCCCGCCCTCGTAGAGCGACACGATGTTGTCGTCGGCGATCTGCGGCAGGATCCACTCTTTCTTGCCCCAGACACCGGAGCCGTGGGGCCACTCGTTGGATTTGTAGCGCTCCTCGAACAGCTTCATCCACGCCTTTGCGTCGCGGCGCGCCAGCGCGTGCATGTCGTGGGCCACTTCCAACAACGAGCCGCACGTCCGACAGCGATAAATGATCTCGTTGAGCGGATACTTGGCGTGACACTCGTCATTGATACACTGGAACCAGGCTCGATAGGACATGGCCCCATGATGAAATCTGCCGGCACCTCACGCAAGGCAAAATGTGCGACCAAGGACCGTTGGGCATGACCGCGCGCCGTCGGCAATCCGGTTGACAGCCCTGGAGCGCGAGCCTAGCATGAACTCCGGTTGAGGCTCGCATGAGACTTTGTCACCTGCCAAACGCCCTGTCCTGTTACGTTATTGCCGTCGGAGTTGCATTGGCCGTTCCTTGTCTGGCTGCGGACGTCGACAAGTTCGGAATCCAAAAACTCTACGCCGATGCTCCGCAGCCCGCCAACAACTGGACGTACGACGGGAATCCACACGATCCTCGCTTCATGGAACAGCGGATCGTCACCGTCGGCAACGGATGGTTTAAACCCGAAGACGCCACGGAAATGAGGGTCGAGGTGTTGAGCGATCCCGCAGCCGACGAGAACGCGATTGAGACGTTCGATATCGCCAAGGTGCTGGCCAAAGGCTATCTGTTCAAACCGCCGGACAGCCCCGATGGCAAAGGCGACTTCCTGAACATCGAGCAAACGTGGCGATTCAAGGTGGTGAAAACCGGCCCCGGCACTCGGAACGGGAGAGCGCATATCGAGTTGGTTCCGGGCGGTTACAGGCAGACGTCGAAGAAGGCCAAGACCGGGAAGGACCGGGCGGTCCCCGCGAGTTGCGAGTCGATGAGCTACCATTTCAACGTCTATCCGCTCACCGGCCGCGTCAAATTCGAGAAGGATAGCGACCACACCAGCGGATATACCCGGTCGGACCCCGAGAAGGAGCACGCGGTCCCGCCATTCGATGACGGCCGCGTTGTCGTGCAGAAGGCCGTCCTGTACCGGACCGCCACGGGAATGAAACTGGAATCGTATCTGGACATGACCGGTAATGGGGACGGCTTTCAGAAGGTTCTGGAATTTGAGGATCACGGCCAATGGGGGCCGACGGAAGGAGGAAACTCGGAATGCCGTTGTTCCGAGAACGTCATTCTATCCATGGCCCGCGTGGCGATTGGCTACCGCTGTGACAATATGGTGGACTTTGAATTCAAAGATATGTCGATCCGATCCATTGATCCCTCCAGGCCCGTCCACGCACCGCAATCAACGGGCCGAAGCGATAGCCAAGTCAGGAGAGTTTCGGGTTCCGCTACAATGGATTGATTGTCAGGCATTATGAGCCAGCAGTCTCAACAAGACGTTCCAGCTTGTGGCTCTGCGCTTTTTACGATAGCCGCGTGGTACGGCCTACTCGCTCCGATAATTGCTCCGATAGTCTGGTTTTCGATTGCGGTCGCCACGGACGGGCGTCTGGGTGTGGCTTTCATGGCGGCATTCTGCATCCTTGTCACCAGTTTTGTTTTCGGACTTGTTGGCTTGTTCGGGGCTTCAAGAAGCGGACGGCGCCCGCTTTTCTGGATGGCTGCGATTGGCATGATCGAGAGCCTCGTGTTGGCGTGCCTTTCATTCGTGTTTTGGAACATGTCGCGCACCTGGCATGGATAAGATGGCGATCACTCTCAACGCATGGCTGAACCCGACGCTCGTTGGCGCTTACTCTCAGCGCCACGCTGCGGCACAGCGAGTCCGCTCCGCTTCACGATTGACTTCGCCGGCCCGTCGTGGCTCAGTTCCCAGACGGTAGACGGTGGGCGCGAGGCCCGGCCAAAACACGATGCGCAAAGACGAGCATGAAGCTGATCCCGTTTCTGACCAACGAGAAGGCCCGTTCCATCCGTAGGAAGTTCGGAACGCCCGTGTTCGTGTACGATCAGAGGACGTTGCGGCGCCAGGCCCGTCTCGTGCTCGGTTTTCCCAACGCGTACGGCCTGACGGCCCGGTATGCGATGAAGGCCTGCCCGACCAGCGCCGTGCTCAGAGTATTGACCGACGCCGGTCTGCATGTGGATGCAAGCAGCGGCTACGAGGTCGAGCGCGCGCTCCTCGCGGGCGTTGCCCCGGAACGGATTCAGCTTACGGCGCAGCAGCTTCCCGACAACCTGCCGGCGTTGGTGCGACGGGGAATCCTGTTCAATGCCTGTTCCATCGCACAAATCCGCGCATTTGGAACGCGGTTTCCGGGCCGCCCACTGTCGATCCGCATCAACCCGGGCCTTGGTTCCGGGCACAGCAACCGGACGAATGTCGGCGGGCCCTCGGCCAGTTTCGGCATCTGGCACGAGCACCTGCCCGAAGCGCTGGCGGCCGGGCGGCGGTACGGCCTGAAGTTCACGCGTCTGCACACGCACATCGGATCGGGGAGCGACCCGAGGGTGTGGGAACGCGTGGCGCGGATGTCTCTCGAGACGTGCGCGCGGCTTCCCGACGTGACCGTGCTGAATCTCGGTGGCGGATACAAGGTCGGCCGGGTGAGCGGCGAAGAGACGACGGACTTGCAGGCCATCGGCCGGCGCGTCGCCGGGGCGTTTCGATCATTCGCCGCGAAACACGGGCGCCGGTTGCACCTGGAAGTGGAGCCCGGCACCTATCTCGTGGCCAATGCGTGCGCCCTCATCGCGACCGTCATCGACGTCGTCGATACCGGGCTCCGCGGGCACAGCTCTCTCAAGCTGGATGCCGGCATGACCGAGATGCTGCGGCCGAGCATGTACGGAGCGCAACACCCCATCGGGGTCGTGCCCGACGGCGCGGGCCGACGCGGCCGGCGAGAATACGTCGTTGTCGGGCACTGCTGCGAAAGTGGCGACGTGCTCACACCCGCTCCAAGAAGACCCGAGGCCCTGCAACGGCGGCTGCTAACGGAAGCGCGGATTGGCGATCTGGTGGTGCTCGGCAGCGCCGGCGCCTACTGTTCGAGTATGTCGGCCAAGAACTACAATTCGTTCCCCGAAGCCCCCGAGGTCATGATCTCGGAGAACGGATCCGTCACCCTCATCCGCAAACGCCAGACGTTGGACCAGATTGTCCAGAACGAAGTTTGATTCCGGCGAGACCGGGTCTTTCATTCGCTTTCACTTGAGTTGGACCGGCCCAGCCGGCGGTCCGGCGCAGCCATTCCGGGGAAAGGACAGGGGTTCGTAGTAAGCGCCACTTATTTCTTGACACAGGTAGGGTGTCTGGTCTAGCTCCTTGCAGGAGATTAAGCCATGAACAATCGCTTCCTCGGTGGCTTGCGTGGACGTCTTGTCTTGTTTGTACTCATCGCCATTATCCCCGCTCTGGCCTTCATCTACTACAATGCGCACCGACAGCGGGCGGCCGCTGTCGACCAGGCGGAAGAGGATGTCGCCCGCATCACCAGACTGGTCGCAGCCGATTGCGGACGGACCGTCGAAGGCGCTCATGAACTGCTGATCGCCTTGGCGGCATTGCCCGGTGTGCGCAGCGGAGACCCCGCCCAGTGTTCGGACTCCCTGGGAAATTTGATGCAGCGGTATGATGTTTACTCCAACCTCGGCGTCGCGGGGCTTGGCGGTAACATCATCTGCAGCGCAGTGCCGTTGAATCCACCGGCGTCCGTGGCGAACTTGCGGTGGTTCAAGGATGCCATCGCGTCGCGGGATTTTGCGGTGGGAGACTATCAGGTTGGCGGCGTCTCGGCGCGACCATCCGTCAGTGTCGGGTATCCGCTGCTCGGAGACAATGGCCAGGTTCAGGGCGTCGTGTTTGCCGCGCTCGATCTTGCCCGTCTGAGCCGGTTGCTCATGCACGTTCAGGCGCCCGAAGGAGTGGAACTCGCCATGGTCGATCGCAACGGCCTGATCATCGCGCATGCGCCAACCGCCGACGACCCGGTCGGGAAGCTCTCTACTCAGGCTGAGAGGATCAAAGACGTCGCATTGTTTAATGGTCGCGGCACCGATGAGGGACAGGATGCCGCCGGAGTCGAGCGAATCTACGCCTACTACCCCGTGAGCGGAAGGAATGCCAAGGTCGAAATGTACGCGACAGCTACGGTGCCGAGGGCCGTCGCCCTGGCCAATGCGGATTGGGAGCTGAAGAAAAACCTCATCGGTCTGGCCGCAGTGTCTCTGGTCGCACTGCTGGCCGCCTGGTACGGCGGCGAGACGATCCTCTTGCGACAGACAAAGGAAGAACTGGAAGAACGCGTTCGCGAGCGAACCCGCGAACTGGAACACGAGCAATTCCTGCTGCGGACACTGTTGGATAACGTGCCGGACAGCATTTACTTCAAGGACTCCAAGGGGCGATTCCTGCGATCGAGCCGCGCCCAAGCCCAGAGGTTCGGCCTGCGCGACCCCGCCCAGGCCGTCGGCAAAACGGACTTCGACTTCTTCTCGAAGGAGCATGCCGAGGAAGCCTTCGCCGACGAACAGCGCATTATCCAAACCGGCCAACCGGTTATCGGAGTGGAGGAGCTCTCTCCACTCGCGGACGGCGCCGAGCGCTGGGTGTCGACCTCGAAACTGCCCCTGCGAGACAAGGACGGGACTGTGATTGGCACGTTCGGCATCTCCCGCGACATCACCGAACGCAAACGGGCGGAAAAGACCCTCGCGCAAGAGCGGAACGTGCTGCAAACGTTGGTCGATCACCTGCCCAGTCTCGTGTTCATCAAGGACACGCGGGGCCGCTACGTTTTCGACAACGCGGCGCACCGCGCATTTATGGGAGTGGGGACATTGGAAGATCTGGTGGGCAAGACCGTGTTCGATTTCTATCCGCAGGACACCGCGGCCCCAATCCACGCCGACGACCTGTCGGTCCTGGCGTCGGAAACCCCCGTCCTCTACCGGGAGGACACGTTGATCGATTACAAGGGGCGAAAGCTGCGGGCATCGACCAGCAAAATCCCCTACCGCGACGAACGACGACGCATCGTCGGCCTCGTCTGCATCTACGACTTCTTGAGCCCGCAGAAGTGAACGCTGGCCGCTGTCACCGCGGCGACAAGAACCGTTGCTGACCCTGGCGCGTTCGGCTGATTGCCGAGGAGCAGGAAGATCGGCCCCAGCACAATTGGAGTTGGAGGCGGGTGTCAGAATTGCCCGTCTTCCACCGCGATTGCACTCACAGAACGCCTGATTTTATTGGGAAATCAGGCATAATCGACTTAACCCGACGTAACTCTTTTCAACCCTTTTGGTGTCCACCTCGCGACTCGTCGATCCATCGTCTACCCTTTCGGCAACGACTCCCCCCCAACATCTCGTAACAACCGACCAACTGTTTCACCTCTCTGAATACGCTTGTCACACCTGCTAGGCGCCTGTATACACTCCCACTGCGACTTACGCTTCTGAGGCCACCATGCCGACTTGGTTAGCACCCTGAAACCGCATTGATTCAGAGCCGATCAGCCACTAACGCGCTATGCTCTCTGTAAATCCAATGCACGGTAGCTCTTTGCCAACTCAGTATTGGCTTTTGAGCGGCGTCAGACTGCTCCGCAAAACATTCACTCACTCAAACTGACGCACTACCGCTGGGTTTGACCAGTTGACTCCGCATTGCATTTCCCACACAATGGCCATCCCTGAAGCAAGGAAGGGCCCCGTTCTAATAAGGAGATGGCGATGGAGAAGTCCTTTCGACGTTTGTCCATCCGTATCAGCCTGCTGGTAGCGCTCTGTTTCGCTGTCGCGCTGACTCCGGCATGGGCGCAGTACACCAACCTGTATTCGTTCACCGGCAGCAGCACCGACGGAGCCTTTCCGCATGGCTCACTGACGTTGAGCGGCAAGGCGCTCTATGGAATGACCAGTGGAGGCGGCGCGGCTGGCGCCGGCGTAATCTTCAAGATCAACACGAACGGGAGTGGATATACCAACCTGCATGTGTTCACCCGCACCAGCGCCGACGGGGCATCTCCGTACGGCTCACTGACACCGAGCGGCAACACATTCTACGGAGTGACATCTGAGGGCGGCGCAGACGGGTACGGCATCGTGTTCAAGATCGAGACGGACGGCAGCGGGTTCACCATTCTCCATACATTCACCGGCAGCAGCGACGACGGGGCCTATCCGTATGGTTCACTGACGATGAAAGGCAAGACTCTCTACGGAACCACCTATGGGGGCGGCGCGGATAACGAAGGGGTGGTGTTCAAGATCGACACGGACGGCAGTGGGTATACCAACCTGTATTCGTTCGCCGGCGGCAGCACCGACGGGGCGCATCCATTGGGCACCGTGACACTGAGCGGCAAGACACTCTACGGGATGGCCCATCAAGCCAGCACGGATGGGTACGGCGTATTATTCAAGATCAACACGGACGGGAGTGGTTACGCCATCCTCCACACGTTCACCGGCACCACCGCCGACGGGGCATATCCGGACTACGTCACGATGATACTGAAAGGCAAGACACTTTACGCAATGGCCAATGCGGGCGGCACGGATTTCGATGGCGTGGTGTTCAAGATCAATACGGACGGGAGTGAGTTTGCCATCCTGCATTCGTTTACCGGCGGCAGCGGCGACGGGGCGGATCCGTATGGCTCACTGACGCTGAAAGGCAAGACGCTCTACGGAATGACCGGGTATGGCGGCGCGAGTGACTTGGGCGTGGTGTTCCAGATCAACATGGACGGCAGTGGGTACACCAGCCTGTATTCGTTCGCTGGCAGCAGCACCGATGGGGCCTCTCCGCATGGTTCCGTAACGCTGGGCGGCAAGGCGCTCTACGGAATGACCTATGGAGGCGGGGCGGATGGCGAGGGAGTGGTGTTCAGCATAACCCCCTGACGCTCGCCGGGTTGCCCGGGGCACTCCTTGCTGCCCACGCAGTCAGAGTGGGAGACGGGCGTCACAATCGCCCGTCTTCCACTTCCCGAACTCATTCTTCCTTCAACTTGAACACCACCCACACTTGTTTCTGGAATTTAACATTCGCCGGAATAAACAGGAACTTATCAGGAGCTTGCACCGCCCTGTATGACCCGATGCCGCCTCCGTAGTAGGTCTCAAAACCAAAGCGGGAACCGATGCTCGGGATTTCTTCTTGGGAGATGCAGTGCACGGTGCCGACCCCCCTGCCGAAACTCCGACCCATTGCTACTGCATTGCCCTTTGCGTCGGCACATGCCTCTTCTACGAGTGAGGCTTCGATCTCCTTTCGGTCCTTCCGTCCGAAGTCCGTACGAATATCCGACACGTTGTCCATCTTGAAGAGCGTTTCCGCCACAAGGTCATACTTGGATAAATCGTCAAACGTCAGCTCGAATTGCCGCGAAACGTCATAGCCAAGAATCTTCAGCACCTGATATTCCTTGGTTTCCCGGACCTCTTGCTTCGATAGCTCGTACGCCACCAGGTTGCTCTTGCCAAAGCCCTGGTTCCCCAGGAAGTTCATGACCTCGGCGCTACGGCTGGTCACCCTCGCCACGGCGTTACTGGACACCTCATCGAATGCCTTCACGCTGAACGTCATCGTCGCGGTATTCGGCGGCACCTCCTTCTCGGCGCGTCCTGTCGTAAAGACGAATGGAAATTCCGGGATCGGAGAGCAATATGCCAGACTTGAACCCATGACCAAAACAGTTAAGACGAGAACCTTCTTCATCATGCGCTCCTCCTGGTTGTGCAGACGTGATACTACGCCCTGTTTCATGCCAGGTGGAAGCCTTAACTACCGCAAGCACCAAGCTGGGGCGCATCTTGACACCACCACCATCTTGTGTGCGTCGTGGTAGGGCACGACCGCCGGCCGCGCCGTTTACCAGGACTGCGAACGGCCCGGCGGTCCGTCCCTACCGAATACGACGGCAGTGTCAAGATGCGCCCACCAAGCTGTTGTCCAACTCTAGCGGTAATTCAATTCGATCTTCTGCGTACGGTGGACGATTACGGGCCCATTCTGGGCTAATGGGGGGGGACACTCCTTGCTGCCCACGCAGTTAGAGATGGAGGCGGGTGTCAGAATCGAACTGACGAATAGGAGTTTTGCAGACTCCCGCCTTACCACTTGGCTAACCCGCCACGGGCTATTCCATATAATACCACGCCCCGGCGTTCATGACCACAGAAAAAAACACCCGAAAAAAGCTGGTGACGGTCTGCCCGTGTTTCTTTTATACTGCGCGCCTAAATGCCTGATGCCTTTCGCCGTCTGTCAATCCTGATTCCCGTTTTCAACGAGGTGAACACGGTCGAGGAAATCCTGCGCCGTGTCCGCGCCGCGGACTCCTGCGGGTTGGAAAAGGAAATCGTTCTCGTCAATGACGCCTCCACCGATGGCACCGGCGACGTTCTCAAGAAACTCCCCGAGGACGATGGCCTCAAAATCTTCTCGCACCCGTTCAATCGCGGCAAAGGCGCGGCCCTGCGCACGGCCCTGGAGCACGCCACCGGCGACATCATCCTGATCCAGGACGCCGACCTCGAATACGATCCGTCCGATTACCCGAATCTGCTGAGGCCGATCCTCGACCGGCGCGCCGACGTGGTTTACGGCTCGCGGTTCATTGGCGGGACACACCGCGTCCTGCTGTTCTGGCACTACATGGCCAACCGTTTCCTCACGCTGTTGTCGGATATGTTCTGCAACCTCAACCTCACCGACATGGAGACCTGCTACAAGGTCTTCCGCCGACAGTGCGTCGAGGGGATGAAACTCACGTCCGACCGATTCGGAATCGAACCGGAACTGACCGCCAAACTGGCCCGCCGCCATTACCGATTCTACGAAACCGGCATCAACTACTCCGGCCGCGATTACGCCGAAGGCAAGAAGATCGGCTGGAAAGACGGCCTCGCCGCGCTCTGGTTCATCTTCCGCTACCGCTTCTTCGATTGAGAGCGCGGGCGCGGACTTTTCAACCGCGCGCAAATTCCCGCAGTCGGGTGACGACCTTGATCAGCGCTTCGAGGATTACTTCGACATCTTCCGCCGCGTTGCTCTTGCCCAACGAAAACCGCACCGCGGCCCGCGACAATTCGTGGGACAACCCCATCGCTTTGAGCACGTGTGACGGTTCGAGGGAACCGACCGCGCACGCCGACCCGCTCGATACCGCTACGCCCTCCAGATCGAGCCCGAGCAACAGGCCTTCCTCCTCGCAACCCTCAAAACTGAAATTGATCGTGTTGCCGATCCGCTGCTTCGCATGGCCGTTGCGATGCACGCCCGTGATCCGTTCCCCGATCTTCGCGCCAAGCGTCTCGGTCAGCCCAAACAGCCGGCATTGCTCCTCCCCCATCGTCGCCGTCGCCAACTCCGCCGCCTTTGCCAGACCGACGATCCCCGCCACGTTCTCCGTGCCGGCGCGGCGGTCGTTCTCGTGGCTGCCGCCGAACAGCAACGGGTCCAGCTTCGCGCCGCGCCGCGCGTAGAGCACCCCCGCCCCCTTCGGCCCGTAAAACTTGTGCGCCGCAATTGACAACAAATCCACGCCCCAATCGTCCACATTCACCGGCGTCTTACCGAACGATTGCACCGCGTCCGTATGAAACGCCACGCCGCGCTCGCGGCAGACCGCCGCCAGGTCCTTCACCGGCTGAATCGTGCCCGTCTCGTTGTTCGCCGACATCACCGACACGAGCACGGTGTCCTTGCGGATCGTTTTCCGCAGGTCCTCGGGATCAACCAAGCAATCCCGGCTTACCGGCAAATATGTGACCTCGCACTCGCCCGTCTTCTCGAGATACTGGCAAGCGTGCAGCACCGCGTGATGCTCGATGCTGCTGGTCACGATGTGCCGCCCCTTCTTCCGCCATGCCCGCGCCACACCAAACACGGCCATGTTGTCGGCCTCGGTGCCGCCGCCCGTAAAGATGATCTCACCTTCCTGCGCGCCGAGCAGTTTCGCCACGCGCACCCGCGCGTCATCGATCGCCGCCCGCGCCTCGCGCCCGAATACATGCACGCTGCTGGCATTGCCGAAATGCTCGCGCAGATATGGCAGCATCGCCTCCAGCACCGCCGGGTCCGGCGGCGTGGTCGCATTGTAGTCGGCGTAGATGCGCTTCATGGGTTTGGAAAATCCGAAATCCGAATCCCGAAATACGAAACGACTGTGAACAAATCTGGTTCCGTGACCGGGGCTGCGCTTGAGTTTCGGATTTCGAGATTCGTGTTTCGAAATTCCGTTTCTATATTCCCGCTCCGTGGGCGTGGCCGATCATCCGGTCGCGGTCGGCTGCGGCGCTTTTCATCAGCGTCTTCCCGCCTTCCTGGTATACCATCGTGTGCGCCGGCACGGAGTCCAGCAGCCACACGTTGCCGCCGATGATCGATCCCTGGCCGATGGTTACGTCCCCCAGAATCGTCGCCCCCGCGTAAATCGTCACGTCATCCTCGATGTTCGGATGCCGCTTGATACCTTTGACCACCCGGCCCTTCGCGTCTTTCGGGAAACTCTTCGCGCCGAGGGTCACGCCCTGGTAAATCTTCACCCGCCGCCCGATCACGCTCGTCTCGCCGACCACGACGCCCGTGCCGTGATCGATGAAAAAGCTCGGCCCGATCGTCGCGCCGGGATGAATATCGATCCCCGTCTTGTTGTGGGCCCATTCCGTCATGATCCGCGGAATCAGCGCCACGTGCCGCCGATACAACAAATGCGCCATCCGTTGCACCGCGATCGCTTCGATGCCCGGATACGCCAGGATGATCTCTTCGTTGCTGATCGCTGCCGGGTCGCCCTCGTAGGCCGCCGTCACGTCCGTCTGCAGCACCGCCCGCACACTCGGCAGCTCGCCCAGAAACTCCTGCGTCACCCGCGCCGCCGTCCCCGCCAGATCGTGTTTGTCGCACTCGTCGCACGGACGGTATTCCAGGCTCCGCTGAATCTCGTTCTCCAGCCGTCGCGCCAGCGACGACACCAACTCCGACGTGTATTCGGTCAGTTGATTGGAATGAATCGGGTCCTTGTCGTAAAATCCTGGAAATACGAGTCGCAGCAGATCCTGTGTGATCTCCACCACCGCGTCTCGCGACGGCAGGTTCACCCCGTCCAGATGATTGATCCCTCCATACTTATGGAAGGAATCGACCAATCCCTCGACGATCTGCGCCAGCTTCTTTGGCATAGCGGCGATACTGTAACCGCGAATGGACACAAATTCACGCGAATAATCGGCTCCTCTTCGCCATCCCGGCCCCCTTAAATGGCTTCGTTTTGAGCGAACGAAGCCAAACGAAGCCAACTGGCAAATCTCTACATTTCGCATCCCAACCATCTGCATTCCAGCCACATCCAGATTCCAATTGGTCTCAAAAGAATGGCTTCGTTTGGTAGAAACACGTAGTGTAATGGTGGACCTCTTTCGGGCGTGGCGACGCAAGAGGTGGTGTCCCCTCGCCCCTCCGGGGAAGAAGGTCGGGGTGAAGGGGCACGCGTCAAATGAACCGTGGCGTCGCACTAGCCCGGCCCGCCCGTCGCGCTGCGCCATTCATGTCCATCCTTCACGCGCCAACTCTAACCCGACAGCAAAACAAATAATAGCGACAAGTGCCTTGAGTGCTTGTCTCATTTATTGCAGGCACGTCTCGTGGACGACTTCGATCAGTCGGCGCGTTGAGTGGACGCCGTCGTCGTCTCCGCAGCTTACGCTGCGCCCTCCCTACCCTGAGCCTCTGATGCGGGGATAAAGCTCACCAACATGTCGGGCTTGAAGTGCTTCAGAAGTTCTGCGAAATACGGCTCAATCGATCCATCTTTCTCGACCGGAATGAGAAAGTGACGAATCCCGCCCCATTGTGTGCACACGAGTCGAAGGATGCGGATTAAACTCGCCTCATCGTCTTCGTTCAAGAAGTACGCGATTTTGACAGGGCGAACATTTGCATACAGCTTATAACTCTGGTCAAGAGGCGCTGTAATCGCGGCTACAGACTACACGGCGCTAATAGACGTGCCAAGCTCGGACTCTTCGCCGTCCAACTCATCAGGCGCGGGCTCTGTATCTTGCGTTGGTGACTTACGCCGCAGGCACTGGTATCGGATGCGGGAGATGCGGATCGAGCGGGTAGTTCTTCTCCCGCCACGCGTCGAACCCGCCCAGCAGCGGACGGATGCGCTTAATCCCACGCTTCCTCAACATCAGCGCCACGCGCGCCGCGGTGGCCTCATTGGGGCACGAGCAATACACCACGATGTCGCAGTCGCGGGGGACTTCGCCATGACGGGCCTCGATCTCGGCCGGAGGGATGTGCCGCGCGCCAGCGATGACGGTCGGGTTCTCCGTGAGTTCCAGTTCGGACCGGAGATCGATGATGCACACGGTTTCGCCCGCCTCCTGCATTCGCCGCAGCTCGTCCACGGTGACGCGTGCGATCCGCAGCTCCCGCAACACCCGCTGGCGCTCCAGATATTTCCAGCCGATGTAGATCACGAGCAACAACAGGACCACGATGATCGCTTGCCGGCCCATGCTGCCGAGAAACGCCAGGACCGGCTGGAATTGGTTGCTGAAGAAATAGCCGAGCAGGAGGAAGCACCCCGCGTACAGCACCGACGCGGCCGCGTCATAAACCAGGAACCGCTTCAGGCTGACGCCGAAGATCCCCGCCAACGGCGGCGCCACCGTGCTCACGCCGGGGACGAACTTGCCGGCCAACACGGCGTTCATGCCGTGCCGCGTGAATACGTCCTCGGTGCGGCGCACGCACGAGTCCGGTTCCAGCGAAATCCGGCAGAGGAGCTTGAGGACGCCGTGGCCGCGACGTTGTCCCAGCCGAAACCAGATCGTATCGGCCAGCAGGCAAGCGGCCACCGCTACGAGGAGCAGGATTCCGACATTGAGCTTGCCGGCGCCGGCCAGCGTCCCCGCCGCAAGCAGGAACGGTATGCCGGGCAACGGCAGGCCGATTTGCTCGAGGAAGACAACCACCAGCAAAATCAGCGAACCGTGCCGCGCCAGTTGACCCAGAACGTGATCCACTGTGTTCTGATGCATGACACCGCGCCGGCTATTCAAGAAATCGGCGGCGGCTCCTGTTTCGACATCGTGCGGCTTGTCATTGGCCGTGACCTGAGCGATGATTGAAACAAACAGCCTGTTGGCGTGTCTGAAAGATGATGGGGGAAGATCCGCCGTTCGGGCTTTTCGCCAGCGCGATGGAGTAAAACAATGCCGATTCCGAATAAGAGTGTCCGTGTGACCGGAACGTGGGTTCAACGATGGCTTGGCCTTGGAATGATGATGTGCGCCCTGCATGCGTGGAGCCCGACACCCGCCAGCGCCGACACCGTGACGTTGAAGTCCGGCGAGGTGCTGGAGGGGCGAGTCCTTTCCGAGACCGACACGCAACTGGTCATCGAGGCGTCGTTCTATCACGGCACGATTTTCTCGACGCGCGAGGTGGCCCGGTCGGACATTCAGTCCGTCGTCCGCGAGACGCCCGAACAGAAACAGGAGAAAGCCGACTACGAAGCGCTGGCGACGTTCACGCTGAATCCGAACCAGGAACTCACCACAAACCAATACGACGCCGGGATTGCGATGTTCCAGACATTCCTGACGACGCATACCAACTCCCCGCACGCGGCCGAGGTAACCCGGCGCCTGGCCGATTGGCGGGCGGAGTCGTCCGATGTCGCCAGCGGCAAGGTCAAGTTCGCCGGCGCGTGGATGGCACCGTCCGAAAAGAATCTGCAGCAGGCGCGTGCCACCCTCCAGTCTCTGACACAACAACTGGCCGTTCTCCAGCAGCAACGAACCGCGCAGGCCGACAAGCTTGCTGCCACCCAGAAGCAACTCGCCGACGCGCAATCTCGTCTGGCGAGCATGTCCGGCGGCTCGGGATCGGCAGCGAAACAAAGTGGCCGACGCGACCTGGCGGGTCGGGTGACGGCCGGCGTGGTGGGCGCTTCCCAGGGAGAGAATACGGGGGAGCCGGTTTCCAGTCCCGAGCGGACGCGGGTCGAGGGCGAGATCAATTCGTATCAGCAGCAGGTCACGCAACAACAGGGGGTGCTGGCCTCACTGGACGCGAAGATCGCCGATATCCAATCTCAAATGCCGACGCAAGAGCAGAACTACCAATCCGCGCTGGCCCAGTCGTCAGGGGCAACGCCATCGAACAATATCAGCGTAGCGCAAGCTCCGTCGGCGAAACCGGCCCGTGCCAGCGGGACCAATACGCTCGCGAGGACCACTCGCGCTCCCGCGCCGGCCCCGGAACCGCCTCCGCCATGGTACACGAGAGCCTGGAAATGGCTGCACGGATAGGACGACCAGAAAGACGGACGTGGTGATCCGAGCTGACCGAATGAACCGACGGGTGGGCTACCGAGTTACCGGTTTGGCGGGCTTGGCCATCACGTTGTTGATGATGCGGATGGCTTCCTGAATGCGGAAGGGCTTGCGAATGTAACCGTCGATCGGGTGTTGAGCCAGAATCTGGCGCAGCCGTAGTTCCTCGGCACCCGACACGATGATGACGCGCACGTTCGGATTAAGTTTCTTCAGCCACTCAAAGGTCTTGGCGCCATCCAACTGGGGCATGTAGTAGTCCAGTAGCACAAGCTGGAAGTTGTCCTTCTCCTGGGTGAATTTCTCGAGGGCCTTGACGGGATTGGCGAGAGCATAAACATCGAATCCCAGGGGCTGCAATAGATCGGTTATCAGAACGCGGAAATCCTCGTTGTCGTCGATCGCCAGCACGCGGATACGGACGCCATCGGCGACGGGCTGAGCAGCATTCTGGACCGCCACCTTGGTGGCGTCTGTCTCCCCAATGTTTTCGGCTGTCAGTGGCATCGGCAATCCTCCCTGATTCTGTTCCCCGGCCTCAAAATCATTCCAACGTTCACCTCAAAAACAGCAGTCTCGGTGCCAAATCTTGACCGTTACGGAGCATATCACTATCATCCAAGGGAGGATTTTCGACAAAAATGGCCAAAACCGGCAGATTCATCACTTTTGAGGGCGGAGAAGGAAGCGGAAAATCCACCCATATCGAGCGTTTGGTGACCCGTCTGCGACGTGAGGGTTATCAAGTTCTCGTCGCCCGCGAGCCGGGCGGCACCGAAGTGGGTGAACAAATTCGTCACATTCTCCAATACAGTAAAGACTCGGGCGCGATGGTCGCTGAGACGGAGCTGCTGCTGTTTTGCGCCAGCCGCGCCCAACTGGTTCGCGAGGTGATCGGTCCGGCGCTCAACGACGGGACAATTGTGATCTGCGACCGGTTTCTGGATTCGACCACCGTGTACCAGGGTGTGGGGCGGAAAATCGACCCGCAAGCCGTCGCCGCGATCAACCACTTTGCCGTCGGCGCCTATCGGCCCGACCTGACGCTGGTGATCGATCTGGATCCGCGAATCGGATTGGAACGGGTCCGCGGGCGCGAGCTGTTTGACCGCATGGAGAACCAGTCGCTGGAGTTCTACGAGCGGGTGCGACAGGGGTACTTGAAACTGGCCGAACAGGAGAGCCGTCGCGTCAAGGTCATCGACGGAAGCCAGACCATCGAGCGGATCGCGGATCAAATCTGGAGCCTGGTGAAGGGTGTCCTTTAGCGATTTCCAGGAGCAGAAAGAGATTGCCACCCAACTGCGCCGCAGTTTGGAGCGCGGACGATTGGCGCACGCCTATCTCTTTGCGGGCCCGCGCGGCAGCGGCAAGGAAGCCATGGCGCGGACGCTGGCCAAGGCCCTGAATTGCTCCGAGAAAGAACACGATAGCTGCGACCACTGCGATTCGTGCCGTCGCGTCGACGAGGGCGTTCATCCCGACGTGTATTGGGTGCGGCCGGAGTCGAAGAGCCGACGCATCCAGATCGAACAGATGCGCGAATTCATGAAATCGGTGAACCTGCGCTCGTCAATGGGCGGGGTGAAGGTGGGGATCGTGGTCGACGCCGATTGCCTGGGCGAGGAAGCCAGCAACGCCTTCCTCAAAACGCTGGAGGAGCCGCCCGCCCAGACGGTAATTGTCCTGCTGACGACCGACCCGCAACGACTGCTGCCGACCATTTTGTCGCGGTGCCTGAGAATATCGTTCGGCCCGGTCACGGTCGAGAAAGCGTCGCCTTGGAGCGAGAGATTACTGCCGTTGTTGACGAAGTTTTCCGCCGCGACCGAGGAACGCGTGGCCCAAAGCTACCGGTTGCTGGCGGAATTGACCGCGCTCCTCCAGGAAATCCGCAACGAGACCCGCGCCCGCGTCGAGGCGGAGCTCAACCTGGATCGGTACGAGGAATTGGACCCGAGGGTGCGCGAGCGGCTCGATGAGCAGATGGAAGCGCGGATCGAGGGCGAATACCGGGCGGCGCGGGAGCAGGTGTTGGAAGAGATTTACGAATGGTTTGGCGACCTGCTGCTCTGCGTCGAAGGCGCGGACGACGAATTGTTGGCGCATCCCGACCACGCCGCGGCCACGCGCCGGCTCGCGGACGGATTGACCGAGCCGCAGGCCTGCCACAACCTCGAAGCCATCGAACAAATCCGCGACTCGCTCTCGCGCAACATTTCCGAAACCCTGGCGATGGAGGTCGGACTGCTGAAGCTGGCACCGAAGACGGCGGGTGCGGCGCAGTGAGGCGACACTCGGCAGCCGATGCCATGAAGCGATTGGCAAACGGTTTCGTGTTTGGACTGGCGGTGCTGGCGTTTCTGGCGCCGCTGAAGTTTGGCGCGCCGTCCATTGTGCAATGGGCGGTTCCCCCGCCTGCCGATGCGGTCGAAGCGATCTACTTCACCTGGCCCAACGAGGTGGCGATCATTCTGGTCTTCGCGGGATTCACCTGGCTTGTGCTCGATCGGGAACGAATGCTGGCCCGGATGGATTTGTTATTCGTCCTGCCATTGGCCTTCCTGCTGACGCAAGTGCTCGCGTCACCATGGACGATCTGCCCACAGGAGACGATTGATACGGTGCTGCTGTTTGCGGCGGCGGTGCTGCTGTTTTACGTCGGCGCATGGTACGTGCGCGACGGGGCGGCGACCCGGCGCATCTTTGCGGGACTGGCCCTGTCAACGATGTTCGTATGCATCATGGCGCTGCAACAGCATTTTGGCGGCTTGGAAGCGACTCGTGAGTACGCCGCCACTCACATCGACACAGCCAACGCGCCACGCGATTTCCTGCTCCGGATGACCAGCAACCGCGTGTTTGGCCCGTTCGTGTATCCCAATGCGCTGGCGGGATTCCTGGTCGTGGCGTTTGCGCCGGTTCTGGCGTGGATCTGGGTGCGGGCGCGCAGTTGGGATGCGCGGGTGAAATGGGGCGCGCTGGTATTTGCCGCCGGCGTGATGCTGTTTTGTCTGCTGCTGACGGGTTCGCGGGGTGGCTTGGTGGCATTTGCCGTCATGGCTTTGGCGGTGTTGTGGTGTTTGATGCCAAGAGACGGGCGGCGGACGGCGGGAGCAGTGGCCGCATTTCTGGCGGGGCTGGTGGTGGTGGTCGCGCTCGCCCGGCACGGCGGATTGCTCCATTTTGGCACCAGCAGCCTGGAGTCGCGGACGGACTACTGGCGCGGGGCGGTGCAAATCATCAAAGATCATCCCTGGCTGGGGACGGGACCGGGCACCTTTGGCTCGATCTATCCAGCGTACAAGACAGCGTTGTCCGAGGAAGCCGAGGCCGTCCACAACAACTACCTGCAGATGTGGTCGGATTCGGGCGTGCTGGCATTTGTGGCGTTTGCAGCATTGTGGATTGTCGCCCTGTGGGACGCGTTTCGACTGGCGTACCACCGCCGGGGTGACGTGGCGGCGGCGGCCATATGCGGGGCGCTGGCGGGCTGGGCGGTACACGGTCTGCTGGATTTCGAGTTGTACATCCCCGGTGTGGCCCTCCCGGCGTTCATTCTGCTCGGCGCGGTACAAGGGTTGAAAGAGCTGCCCAAGACGGACACCGTAACAGCCCGTCGGCGGCGCACGAATGGGGCGGTTGCCGTAGCATGCGCAGGCTTGGTGGTTGCCGCAGTATGGTTCGAAGCGAGGGCGCTGACAGCTGCTTACGGGTGCGAGGAAGCTCGACAGTTGATCGGAATCCACCCGCTGGCTGCCCTCGAGGAAGCCCGTGAGGTGGCGGCCCTGGAGCCATGGAACTCAAGACTCCAGTCGCGCCTGGGAGACATCGCGCTTCGCGCCGGGAATGGCGAGGAGGCTATCGCCGCGTATGATCGGGCCATTGAGGGCGACCGGTACCGGGCATCTCGTTGGTGGCAGTTGGCCAGAGCAAAAATAGCCGTGCATGGTCTTGATGGGGAAGCACTTCAGATCTTGGAAGAGACTGTCAAATTGGACCCGACGAATGCCCGCTATACCGCTGCGCTGGCTGCCGCCAAGGAAAGCGTTAGACAATCCAAGGGCGCTTTGCTACAGTCCAATCCCGCCAGGGAAACGCGATCCTCCAAATGACAAGCGCCCTTGGCGGAGGCAAGGCGGGCGAGGCGCCGAGACGGAGGTTTGACAGAGAAATGGCGGGTTGATAGAAGAACGCCCCTTTTAACTTCAACAGGACAAAACCAGAACCATGGAACTGGAGCAAATCAAGGCAATCATCGGGATGATGAAGGACAACGACCTCTCCGAGTTCTCTTTGGAACAGGATGGGTTCAAGATCCGTATCAAGCGCGGCCCCGACGGGTTCCAGCAGACAGTGAGCCTTCCGCCAGCGGCGCCACCACAGCCGCTGGCCGCTCCCGCCGCCGTTCCCGCGCCTGCGGCGGCCCCGGCACCCGCCGCGCCGGCTCCCGTGGCGACCGATGCCAAACACATCGTATCGCCGATGGTAGGCACTTTCTACCGCGCACCGGCGCCCGATGCGCCGCCCTACGTCGAGGTTGGCCAGGAAGTCGATCCCGAGACCGTCGTCTGCATCATCGAGGCGATGAAGGTCATGAACGAAATCAAGGCGGAAATCAAGGGGGTCGTTACCGAGATTCTCGCTGAGAACGCCAAGCCCGTGGAATTTGGCCAGAAACTGTTTGCCGTGCGCGCCAAATAGGCGGACGCCACAGCGCAGCTTCAGCCCCGGAAACACAAGTCGCCATGTTTGACAAGATCCTGATAGCCAACCGCGGAGAGATCGCCGTCCGGGTCATTCGCGCGTGCCGGGAGCTGAGCATCCGCACACTCGCGGTCTATTCCAAGGCCGACGCGGATTCGCTCCACGTGCAACTGGCCGACGAGGCGATCTGTATCGGTGACGCCCCCAGCAAAGAGAGCTATCTGAAGATCGACCGCATCATCAGCGCCGCCGAGGTCGGCGACGTCGAAGCGATCCACCCCGGGTACGGGTTTCTTTCCGAGAACGCCCATTTCGCCGAGGTGTGCGAGAATTGCAACATCAAGTTTATCGGCCCGCCGAGTTCAGCGATCCGGGCCATGGGCGACAAGGTCGCCGCCCGCGAGACGATGCGGAAGGCGGGCGTGCCGGTCGTGCCCGGCAGCGATGGACCCGTCGACAACGAGCAGGACGCCCTCAAGATCGCCCGCAAAATCGGGTACCCGGTGATCGTCAAGGCCGCCGGCGGCGGTGGTGGACGCGGGATGCGCGTGGCCCACAACGATCCGAGCCTGGTCAAGGGCTATCACACCGCGCGGCAGGAGGCCGAACGCGCGTTCGCCAATTCGGTCGTCTACATCGAGAAGTACATGGAGAGCCCGCGGCATATTGAATTTCAGATCCTGGCGGACCGGAAAGGGCACACCCTCCATCTCGGTGAGCGTGACTGCAGTTTGCAGCGGCGCCATCAGAAACTGGTCGAGGAATCGCCGTCGCCGGCGATGACGGCGGACATCCGCAAGAAAATGGGCAAAGCCGCGATCAAGGCATCGGAGGCGGTCGGCTACGTCAATGCCGGCACGATCGAATTCCTGCTCGATGCCACCGGCCAGTTCTATTTCATCGAGATGAACACGCGGATCCAGGTCGAACATCCGGTCACGGAAGAAGTCACCGGCATCGACATCGTGAAGGAACAGATCCGCATCGCAGCGGGCGAAGAACTCGGGTACGACCAGAAAGACATCCAATTTCAAAAGCACGCGATCGAGTGCCGGATCAACGCCGAGGACCCGTTCAACAACTTCCAGCCGTGCCCCGGCCGCATCGAGTTTTTACATGTGCCCGGGGGACACGGCGTCCGGATGGACACGCATGTGTACGGCGGGTACGTGATTCCGCCGCACTACGACTCGATGATTGCCAAGCTGGTGTGTTACGGAAACGATCGCCGCATCGCGCTGGATCGTATGGCCCGCGCGCTGGATGAACTGATGATCCGCGGGGTCAAGACGACGATCCCGCTGCACAAATTGACGTTGAAGGACCCGAACTTCCGCCGGGGGCGGTATTCGACGAATTTCATCGACCGGCTGCTGGCCGCCAGCCAGCCATTGGTGCCGACGAAGGCACAGGAGCCACAGCCCGCGCCGGTGGCCGCCACGGAATAATCGGCGGAGCTTGGCAGCGCGGGCTGAGCAAGCTGCAGCGGTAACCCTCGGGGGCGCCAGAGGCGCAGCAAGGTTAGCGGCAGCAACAAGCTAGTCTTGCGGGCTTGACCAGAGACAGCGGGAGGCAGAAACTTCAGGGGTTCTTGGTGGCTGCCCCGCTCACTTTGGGGCACAGAAGACGGCGGGCCGGCCTTGGGTCGCAGGAAGGATGAGGCTGTATGTTTGGGATGCGAGGAAGACTGTGGCTTGTTGGACGATTGCTCATCGCGATCACATTCATTTCACCGTTCGCTCACGCCCAGTACACGGACAATTTCCAGACCAACATCGTCAGCGGTGTGACCAGCAATTGGTCGGGCAATTACTTCGTTGGCAACACGAATTTTGCCGATGCGTTGCTGATAGAAAGCGGTGGTGTGCTCGCCGATGCAAACGCTTACCTCGGGCAAAACTCCAGCAGTAGTAACAACAGCGCGCTCGTCACCGGTACCGGTTCGGTCTGGAACGGCTCTGGTCTCTACGTGGGCTATTCCGGCGCGGGCAACGGTCTCGTGATCAGCAAGGGAGGGAACGTTGTCAGCGGGAACAGCATCGTGGGCCTCTACAGCAGCAGCAACACCGTGGTGATTACGGACTCAGGCTCGGTCTGGAGCAACAGCGGCACGCTGACTTTCGGCTATTGGGGCGCGAACAACACTCTGGTGATCGACAACGACGGAGGGCTCGTGAGCAGTAATTGCTATGTGGGCTACAATGTGTGGAGCTGCGGCAACAGCGTGTTGGTCAGCGGTTCCGGCTCGGTGTGGAGCAACGGCGGCAATTTTTATCTGGGATTGAACGGCGCAGGAAACTCCCTGGTCATCAGCAATGGGGGGGCTGTGGATTCCTCTTCGGGGGGGAACTATACGTTTGTGGGATCCAGCTCCTCTGCGAGCAGTAATAACAGTGTGCTTGTCACAGGAGTGGGTTCGGTTTGGAGCATAAGCGGTAGCATGTCTCTGGGTTGGGGTGCCGCAAGCAACAGCTTGGTCGTGGAGGACGGCGGCCAAGTGATCGCAGCTACTGCTACCGTGGGTAGCGATCACAGCGGCACCAATAGTGTCTTGATCACAGGCGCCAATTCGGTGTGGAGCAATAGTGGGACGCTCCATATCGGCGCAGGCGCTGGTTCGGGGAATAGCGTGATCATCAGTAACGGCGCTCGTATGGTCGCAGGTACTGCGTATTTGGGTAGCCATTCCAACAACAACAAGGTGCGCGTGGTCGATGGCGGGGCTTGGGAGAACGCTGAACTGTTCATCGGCTTGGTAGCGTCTGGCGACTTACTCGTCGTGGACGGTGGATCAGTGTCGGCGTCAAGCCAGTTATTCATCGGACCGGGCGGTTCGTGCGACAACGTGGCCGAGTTGGACAACGGCAGCATTACCGTCACGAATAGAACCGGCACGGCCGCTTTGGAGGTGGTCACTGGCCAGGTCATCATGAACGGCGGGGTTCTTCGGGTGGACAGCCTGATTGTGAACGGCGTTTGCGCGCGCTTCTTCCATTACGGCGGCACGCTGATTTATCGTAATCTTGAGCTCGATCCGGCCCTGAGCGCGGTGGGTGACGGGATTCCGAATGACTGGAAACAGCAATACGGACTGGACCCGTTAGACCCAAATCTGGCCAACAAGGATGTCGCCGGCACCGGCTTCACCGTCCTGCAGGATTATCTGGCGGGCGTCGACCCGACCAATCCGGCGGCGGCATTTCGCATCACGTCGGTCGTGCCGCAAACCAACGATTTGCTCGTGACCTGGACGATGGGCCCGAACCGGACGAACGCGTTGCAGGCTGCTGCCGGGGACGTGAACGGCGGCTACAACACCAACAGCTTTGCCGATATCTTCACGGTCACCAACACGGTGGGAACGGTGACGAACTATCTCGACGCCGGCGCGGCAACAAATGTTCCGTCGCGCTATTACCGCGTCCGACTCGTGCCGTAGGCCCAGACGGTTCGGGCTCTGGCGGCGAAGGTCGAGCCGCCCGTTATTCGGCGGCAAAGCCGCGGGTTATGGTGACGGGCTGGCGATCACCCGAAACACCGCAAACCGTTCGTCTGCCGTTTCGAGTTTGAAATGCCGCAACCGTTCCGGATGATGCTGGAACAATTCCGCGGCGCAATCCGGATCCAGTGGCCCCAATTTGTCCGCCTTGTACCGACGCGACTCCGTTCCATCGTACAAGAATCCCACGTCATCCACGAAATAGTCGGCGCCGTATTTCTTCGCGAACCCGTAAAACTGTTCTTCGCTTCCGTAGATCGCCTCCAGCATCTCGCGGTACCGGTCCCGAATTCGCTGGTTCTCGAATTTCGAGTGCATGATGATCGGCCGGCCTGTCTCGGCCAGAAACACCGGCGAATCCGCGATCGACGCCAGCACCACCGCGTTTGTCGGCGTGTGCGCCTCCAGCCAGCTCACAATCGGCCGGTACTGCTCCGGCGCAAGCTGGCGGTCCAACGGCTTGCCATCCAGCGCCACCAGTTGGGCGACGGCCGCGGCGAACACGATCAGCTTCCACCAGAACCGCCGCGTCACCAAGCCCGCCGCCAGCACCGCCGCCGCGAAACCGAGGAACGTGAAATACCGCACCACCATCCACGCCAGCGGCGCCAACAACAGCGTGAACACGATGAAAATGTTCGTCGCGCACGCGCCGCGCTTCCGACTTCCCAGGACCATCGCGGCCGCCAGCGCCAGCGGCCCGCACCACGTCAGGCTCTGCCAGAATTGTCCCCAATCCGCCGTATCGAATGCGCTCTCCCACAACAGCCGCGCCTCCCACGGCAATAGCGCGGGATCAGCCGGCCGTCGCCCCAGAAACCGCAACTTGCAGAAAAACAGCTCATAGACGTGCGCATATTCCCCGTGCGTGCGCTGCGTCAGGGTGCTCAACGCGAGCAGCGCCGCCGCCCATCCCGCAAACACAAGGATCGCCCGTCTCCGCCCGCCGTTGATCCACACCGCCAACGCCAGCGCATACAGCACGCACATGGTCGGCGAGAGAAACACCTGCTTGGCCCGCAGCACCGGCACCATCAGCGAGCCGGCCGCCAGCACCAACACCAACCACGGAATCCGCGGCGTCTCGCCCCGTCCCAGATACACCACGACCGCCGCCACCACGAACGGCGCCATCACGAATTGCGTCAGATGCCAGCTCGCCAGCGCCGCCAGCCAGAACACCGCTGCCAGGAATTGCGGCAATACGCGGCCACCCGCCTCGCCGCTGCCGTATCCGGCCGTCTCATCCGTCTCCACCGCCCGCTGCAACGCCACGATGGTGAAATACAGCGCAAAGATGATCAACGGAATGGCGAAGTCTTCCCGCAGAAACAGGTTCTTCACGGTCCGCCCGTAGCTCGGATACAATGCCACGTACAACGCGCTGGCGAACAGGCCCGCCCTGCCGCTCCGCCACAACGCCCGCGCCAAAAAGAAAACGCCAAACACTGACAGGCTGGAAATCAGACAGTCGTACCACACCACAAAGACATGAAACGGAATCCTTGTGCCACCCCTCCCCCCTTGAGGGAGAGGGTTCGGGTGAGGGGGTTCGCCTCCGATCCACCGATACAACACCCCGACCGGCACCTCCATTGCCACGGTGAACTCCGCCCAGTCGTCGATCGCGTTGGGGTACTGCACATCGCGGTCGTCGTGGAGCCGGCCCCACTCGCCAACCGGATGGCTGGCGAAGAATTTGGCGAACCGATATTGAAACGCAAACTCGCTCCAGAACTGCCCGACCTCATCCTGCGCGTTCCACGTCGGATTGGCGAAGATCTTCGCCGTCTTGAGATGAACGTGGAACGCGTAAAAGACAGAAACCACCGCCAGGCAAATGAGCAGTCGCCGCCACGATTTCATCGTGGTGCGATTCTTAACCCCTTGCCGTCCCGATTACAAACCCGATATGCGCGTCACCGCGCTTGCGTCGGGGCTACGCTTTGCTGTGAAACTTGATGCCGCAGCCGACGAACTTGCTTTCCGCGACGGGAACAGCCTTGCCGGCCACGGTTGCCTGCACCGCGTCTTGCAGGTAATGCTTCGTGACCTGGTCGGCTTCCTTCGAGTCGTCAATCGCGCCGTGGTAGACCAGCTTGCCGTCCTTGTCGAACAGGAACGCCTCGGGTGTCCGCGTCGCGCCAAACGCTCGCGCCACGTCCGACGTCGCATCCACGACGTACGGGAACGTGAAGCCCAGGTCCTTGGCTCGTTTCTGCATTTCCGCGTAGCTGTCCTCGGGATAATCGGTCGGATCATTCGAGTTGATCACGATCACGCCGATGCCCTGCGCCTTCGCCGCGTTGCCGATCGAGGCGATGCGGCCCTGCCACGCCTTCACAAACGGGCAGTGATTACACGAGAACACCACCAGGGTGCCCGCCTTGCCCGTTACGTCCGCGATCGTCACGTCGCTGCCGTCCACGTTCTTCATCTTGACGGTTGTCGACGGCGCCTTGTCGCCGAGGTTCAGCCCGAACGCGCTGCCGGCCACCGCCAGCGACGCCGCCAATGTCACCAACCAACCTCTGCTCATGAACTTCCTCCTGTCGGATTTGATTGTTTGCCCAATGCTTCGACCACCTTCTGCTCGAAAACGTTGAAGGTCACGCCGCCCTCCCAGAAATCGTGCAGCTTGCCGTTGCCGTCAAAGATGAACGTCGCCGGCAATGCCCCCGACCACTGCTTGCCCATTCCGTCAATAAACGCCTGGTCTTTCTCGGCTTTCAGATACGCAGGAAAATCAACCCCTTCGTCGGCGAGAAACTTCTTCACCGCGGTCACTTGATCGGTATCGTCGGCGGAGACCAGGATGGTCTTCAACCCTTGCCTGTTGTATTTTTGGGCGACGCGCACCAAGCCGGGGAATTCTTCGCGGCACGGCCCGCACCACGTCGCCCACACGTTCACCAGTACCGCTTTCGCGCCCGGATCATGGATCGCTTTTTGCACGTCCGCGGACGTAACCGGTGTCACATGGACGTCGTTGATGGACACGCGCTTCGTCGAACCGCAGGATGCGGCCAGGAACGCCAAGCCGCCCAGACTACACAGGACGATCCGTCGTCGGATTGCCGCCATGGGGGTATAGTACACCAAATCGGTTGCTTCGCCAGTGGCCTTGGCGTAGCATCGCATCTCTTAACGCACCACCCGAATATGTTGGGATTCGTCGACTCGATTACCGCGGCCTACGTGGCTTGGGGCGCCATTAGCGGCCGACGCCGGAGGCTATCCGTCGAAATTCCCCGCCTCACCAGCGTCACACTGGCACTGTTCTCCGGCACCGGCCTGCTGCACTGGATCGAACGCGTCGTTGGCGAGTTCAACAAGATCACCGGCCAGATCACGGGCATACTGGGCTGGGGCGGCGGTGTGTTGGGCTCGTTCTATCTCGTGCGCTCGTTCCGCGAACGACTCCGCCAGTGGATCGCAAAACGCTGGGCCGACGAAACCCTGCAAAAACGCGGGGGCATGGTGGCCGGCTTTTTGCGGACGCTATTCGTCAGTGGCACGATTGTGTTGTTCCTCTTGCACACCCACTTTGCGTTTGTCGTCCGCGACTCCGCGATGGGCCGCAGTCTGGCGAGCATCGTGACTCCCGTGTACCATAACGGCAGCACCACTCCGCGGTAGCTCAGGCCTGCCATAGGCACGCACCCGGGGAGTTGACACACTTGACAGTGCACTGAACACAGTGTCCAACGCGATGAACACGTAGACGCGGTGGTTACCACTTCCCGACTCCTGGATCACCGCCAAAAAGGCATCCGTCTTGTGGTGTAAATTGTTCACCATAAATCTGTTACAATTTACAGGCGTTCAACCCGCGTGACCACGCACGACTTCTGGCATAACCCGTGCAATCTGTTCTCCACGCCTATGCATGACATGAAGAGCGAAACCAAACAGCCGGTGCTCATCCGCTCACAATACGGAGAGCAGCGGATGGAAATTGTCACGTTGATGTGGGTCGGGTTCTTTACGGGGATTCTGTTGGGCGGCGTGACCATATTGATGCCCTAGACAAGAGCGCCTATGAAAATGGACATACCAATCGACGCGGCCACGGAACTACCGGCGGAGAAGAAGGCCACCGATTTCAAGCAGAGTTTCTGGGTCCGCGCCGCCGCCTTCATACTGGCGGTCGCAGTCGGGTTCCTGCTCGCACGGCTGGTGCACGCGGGATTCGCTGCCTTGTGCACCATCGGCAATGGCGGTCAGGCCAAGGTCAGCCCGCTCGTTGCCTTCTGGAAGGCCTTGAGCTCGGGCCTGGGCGATTAGTTCGCCACGGTTGACGCGTCACGTGCTGCGGTTGTTGCTGTCCCGGCTTTTCGCACTCGCCTCGCCGGCAATTCTCCAAATCAACCCGAGCCCCAGGAAATAGAAGATCAATCCCAGGGTTTCGTGCACGAACCCGTACGGCAACGGCGTCGATGGCGCGACCAGACAGATACTCACGATGCGCACGTAGTTGCAGACGATGGCAATCGGCACCGCCACAGCCCACAACGACAGCTTTTGCACCCAGGGGAGCCGGTATTGAAAGGCCAGCGTCGTCGCCACAATGAGCGATGAGGTCAGCAGCCCGAACCCGTTGCATTCCGTCGCCACCACGAAAATCCGTCCTTTCACCGAGAGAAGAAGCTCCGCCGGCCGCCCTTCGACCAACACGATTTTCACGGGCACACCCAACGTCGCCAGCAACGACCCCGCGTGATGCGCGGCCATCGCCCGCAACGGCCAGTCCAACCGCGGCACCAGCCCGGCCAGCAGGCCAAATACGAAGAAGGCGCACACTGCCGGTAGGAACAGGCGCACCCGGCTCTCTCCGAGCAGCAGCGACACCACACCGGCAAACGCCAGACACGCCGACAGCAGAAAAAACAGCAGTGATAATCCGTGCCACTTTCCCGCCACACCGAGACACAGCATCGCCACCGCCACCAGACTGACTCCTTGCGGGCTGACCTGCGGATCGAACCGCAGATCGCCGACGGCGTTGCGAAGGCAAATCACCAAGGCGAACAACACGAGAAACGCGCCGTTGACCAGTTGCTGCGTGTGCAGGGTTTCCCGGCCCAGCCAGTGGAACAGCGGCACGTACAACAGCCCCACCAGAACGGTGATCGCCAACACCAGAATCACGCTCACCAGATCAGCCCGTGGAGCCTTTCCAGCCCTGGCTGTCAGTAATCGGTCGGACACGATTTCCATGACTCCAGGTTAGACGACCCGGCGGGGTTTCCGCTCAATCGCCGAAATGATCGGATCGCCCCGTTCACAGCGCCTGCTCGAGGATCTCCCGCAGTTCTTGATCCTCCAACACGACAGGATTGCCCTTCATGCTGTTGGACGCCTTCGCCTTCTCGATGATCTCGGGGAAACGATCCCGTGACACACCATGGGTTCGCAGCGGGGGGATGTTCAGGGCCTGAACGAGCTCGCGCAAATCGCCAACCGCGCGCCGCACCTGCTCGAACCGCGGAATGACCGGGCTGCCGACAAGACGCTCCCTGGCGGCGCGCTCGTTGACCTCGACCACATACGGCAACACCGCCGCGCACAGGGCGCCGTGAGGCGCCTCGAACATCCCGCCCAACGGGCCGGACAATCCGTGGGCCGCGCCCAATGCCGCGTTGGCCAGAGCCATCCCGCTGAGCATCGCCGCCACGCACATGTCTTCCCGAGCCACCGCGATGGCCTGCCAGTCTTCTCGCCACGGCAGTCCGCCGGCCGCTTCGTACGCGCGGCGCAGCGACCGCGCGACGCGGTACATTCCTTCGCGGCACATCGCGTCCGTCAACGGATTCGCCTTGATCGACACAAACGCCTCGATCAGTTGCGTCAAGGCGTCCAGACCGGTGGCGGCGGTGATTTCCGGCGGCAGTTGGTAGGTGAGTTCGGGATCGATCAGCGCCACGCGCGGGAGCATGTGCGGGCTCCGCAGGCTGACCTTGACGCGATGTTCGGGCGAGCCGAGCACGGCGTTGCGGGTCACTTCCGACCCCGTGCCCGCCGTGGTGGGGACCGCGATGAATGGCGCCGACGGGTGGGCCAGCGCCTCACCCTTGCCGATGACCTCGATATAATCGAGCGGATCACCGTCGTTGGTCATCAACGCGGCGATGGCCTTGCCCGCGTCCAAGATACTACCGCCCCCGAAACCGATGACCATATCGCAGCGCTCGACCCGCGCCTGTTTGGTTCCCTCGCGGACGAGTTCGATGGTCGGTTCGGCCGACACAGCCAGCGCCACGTACTCCAGGCCCGCGTTGGTCAGTGTGGCAAACAGCGGCTGGACCCGCTCGATCGCACGGACGGTATGACCGCACGCCACCAACGCCCGCTTCCCCATCGCCGGCGCAATCGTCCGCATTTCCTTCACCCGACCCGGACCGAACACGATGCGCGGGACGTTCGCGAATTCGAAATTCATCACCCTAGTAGAACCGGCCCCGGGGCGGTTTGTCCAGCGGAATGAACGGCCGATGGCTCGGGTTCAGGGCTGGCGCGACGAACGGGCGCGACGGAGGAATTTCAGGTCTTGCAGGTCTTGGGGACGTCCCGACGCTTCCTTGTTTCTGATCAGATCATCAAGACTGATCAGAAAGACGTCAACAGCGGCGGTGGCGGTGAGCATTGCCAGCACGAGCCTGTTCGGCCACGCCTCGGCAAACTGGACACCGTCGATGTCGTTGATTAGGTCGATGCGATTTGGAGGCACGCCGAACTGGAAGACCATTCCCGATTGTGTGAATTCCTGCCAATCGCCCACGTTGGGAATGTTACCCGCCCAAAACTCGTCGAGCGCGGCAAAAAGACTCCGCGCGTTCGCGTCGTTGAGATCGTAAAAGAAATCGACATCCCCCGTCGTTCTTACGTGGCCGTAGTAGATGACAGCTTCACCGCCGCAGATAAGATAACGAACGTCGTGCTTGTGGAGCAGTGCGACGAATTCACGCGTGTCCGGCGAGAAGATGGCCGGGTCTATTGTTTTCTGTGCCACGCTCGAATATCCTTCGAATCGGGCGGATAAACGCGGTCACGAAGTTCCTTTGCCGATCGGAGCCGTTGCTCGGGCGTCATGGCGGCCTGCTGGGCAATGTCCCACTCTTCGGCCTCGTGAAAGCTCCTTGCCTTGTGACCAATGCGTTCCACGGAGTTCATTATGCCAGAAACGGGGGTCTCAGGCAAGCGGGGAGGATGGCGCAAGGGGTCACGGCAGCAGGATGTCGAGGCGGTAGAACTCTTGGGGGGAAATCGGGTTTGTGTCGGTGATCGAGACGCGAGAGCCGTTCGTGACGGGGCCCGTATACGTCGTGAGCGGTTGCCAATTGCCGCCGGGCAGATTCGTGGTGAATTGAGGCGTGTAGGTGCGGCCGGACGCCAGCGGATTGAAGATCAGCGCCTTCCTCGGAGATGGATTCGTGGCGCTGATACTCAGAGCGAACACGGAGGCCGGGCTGGTTGGATTGAGGCCAGCGACGTACTTGAACTGATTATTCTGCCCGGTGCCGTCGGCGTCCGCGGTGGCGGCGGCGACGGGATTGGTGGTGCTGCCGAAATACTGCGTTTGCCAGGCTTGAAATGCCGTGGTGGAGAGGAGAGCGCTGATCAGGTTGCTGCCGGTCGGGCTGCCCCAGCCGGTGCAGAGGTCGTAACCGGGCGCGGCAGAGAAAAGCCCGGAACTGTGGCTGTTGATATTGTCGCCCGTGGTGACGTCGTGGAAGCAGGAGTTGTACGCCGATCCCTTGCCGATGGAATACACGGCAGGGTTGATGAACCCGACGGGAGCCTGGCCATTGAGGGCGGCCTGCTGATTGACCAGAGCCGTGAAACCGGCCCACAGCGGCGCGGCGATGCTGGTGCCCCACCACCAATTGCTTGATCCATTGTCCCAGATGACCCAGGCATAGTACGCGACCATGGACACATCCGGGACGTTGCGCATCGTGGCGGACCCTTGATTGGCGGTCATATCGAGACCCTGTTGCCAATATGGTATGGGCACATTACCCAAATAGCTGGCGCTGATGCCACCGCCGCTGCCAATCGTGCCATCACCGTTGTTCCACGTGGTCTCGGACGCCCACGTCCCGCTGGCGGTGGTCGTCAGCATCGTGCCGCCCACCAGGGTAACATTCGCGTCGTCTGTCCATTGCGGGACCCCGTTATAAAAGGCCAGGTAATCCCCCGAGCACTGGAAGAACGATTGTCCCTGCATGGCCATTTTCCGGTAAATCGGCTCCGCCACCGGGTCGTCGTAGTCAAAGAGCCAGGAGCAACTGAGTTGTTTGGCGGCGTTGTCTTGCTGCATCTGCCTGAGGATATCCACCCAGTAGTTACAGCAATTGGGGGACTCGTAGACGATCACTTTGGAGAGCCCTGGCGCCATCGAAATCACCATTTCGATGTCCAGCGAGACTTCCCCGACCCAGTCCCTGTTGCCATCCGGCACGCCGTCAAATCCCTCCACCAACACATTTGTAATCGGGACATTGGGCACGCCCGCCAAATGTTCGTAGGCGGCGATGTCGTTGGTGTAATAGCCATCCAGTTCCAGCAGACCAACCACCTGCCCCGAGCCGGTCAACGAGACACCCGGAACGTAAGCTGCACGAAAATCGTTTCCCCAGTAAGACGACCCGGGTCCTGTGCCGGAGCCGGGCGCCGCGCCGGAGGCCCGCACGGATGGAATCCCTTCGCCTCCCCCCGGGCGCGGCACGATGTAGTTGTTGAGGCCGCTGATGCCCGCCAGCGGCACCGCGATGTCGAGTGAGGGTTCGGCGTCCGGCGCGTAAAAGGTGCGGGCTTCCGTCGGATGTTGATAGACCCGCATGGTCACATGCAAGAGTCTCTCGATGTCGGCGACGGACGCATTCACGTCGAGCAGCGTGCGGTCATCAGAATGCGTCCGGGTCACGGCGAAACCATTCGTCCGCACAAAGTCGACGACCGCCTGATAATCCTCTTCGGTCGGACCGAACTTCTTCGTGATTTGCTGTGGCGTCAGGTACTGGTGGTAAGAGAAACTCGTCGGGTCGTAGAGGTCGTGCAGCAACTGGTTGAAATCTGATTGATTGCGGAGTGGCAGCCCGATCACAAGCCGGAGATTGGTCGCGCCCGGAAGACGCCCGATCGGCTGCAGTCCGAGATTTGCCACTGCCGCCGGCACGGTCTTGTGGAGTACTTGCCTGTCCGCCGCCAGGCCCGGCGTGATGAACCCGAATACGCAGAGAATGGCGATAATCCACCAGGAAGGACGTGATTCTGGATTGCACTGCCTCACAGTCGCACTCGATACAGTTCCGTCAACGATGTCAACCACTTCCCTCTACACAACTTCCATTCCCAGCCTCGCATGGACACGTTTCGCCTGAGAGTCCAACAAAGGATGCTCGCGCGCAGCCCAAGCAGACTTATAGGCCAATAGATCCCCGATTTCAAGGCGATTCGGGGGTGGCCGGGGGAGCCGTCGAGCCATCGTTGACCCGCCGCAAAATGGGGCAACCGGATAGATGCGGGCAGGTCCCATCTGGACCTCCCGCAACATCCGTTGCGAGGTCGATCAGTGCTTCTGGATCGTTACGTCAATGAGGCCGAGATCCAGGCAGGCCAGCCTGGCAAAGGCGGCTCGACTCAGGTCGATTTTTCGGCCCTCGTTAACCAGGCGCCTGGCTGGCCCGCGGTCGGTGATCTCCACCACCACGCTTCGGTTGTCATGGGTAACAACGACCTTCGTGCCGAGATCATAAAACCAGGACGCTGCCGTGAGTTTGTCGGGGTCGAATCGCTGGCCGTTGGCCATTAACTGGCCGCGATGTTCCTGTCCATACCACGACGCCTGATCAACGGCCTGGCAAGCCCGGCATGAGATCATGAACAGCGCAGCCGTTGTCAACTTCGCCGCGACGCGCCGCCCCTGCGACCATCGTTTCCGATCGACGGCATGAACCGGAATTGGAACTTCTTTCGAGCAACTCATTTTCATCATGCACCTCCTTGATGAAACTGTTCTTCGCTCTTCCCAACCAACTTCACGTACGGCAAGCGGGCGTTTCCGAATCCAGTGTCACATGATACCGATGGGCGTGGTCAGTTTTCGCCATCTCGGCCATTTGCAGCAGCAAGTCAACCCGCGCAGCTTTCGCATCGAAAAAGTTGCCCATCACCTTGCGGATGCGGAACTGGCCGCTCTTGTCTCGCTTCAAGATGGCGTAATTCCAGCCGGCCGCCCCCGTGCCTCTGGCGATGGCGCCAAGTAAGTTCCGCGAGCGGTCGGCGAACCATTCCACTTCGTTAATCATCAGGTTCTCCAACGCCGAATGGCCGGGCAGCAACCGGTCAAACTCCGATTGAGAAATTATTCTGGCGGTCATTCCATCACCTTGCTCGGGCAGACCACTGCGACACGACCGGAACGTACACCGTCAGGCGAGCATCGCAAGGGGCGAGAATCCGAATTTCAACCAGGAACCCATCCTGGGAAGAATATTCCCATCGTTGCTTTGGGCCGTGGCGAAAGTGCCTTCTCTCTCCGAACGGCGAGGTCGATGCCGGGCCGCTGTCCGTGCGTCGCAGACGGGACTTGCGTCCCATGGTCATCGTACCCGCCGCTCTTTCCACCCCGGGGGCGACCGATTTACTTCAAATTGTGCTAGCACTCCTTCTGACCACAAATTACAATCCAGCCACGGGAGGAGCACTCGCGTGAACTGGTACTATGCGGACGGTGAACAACAGGTCGGCCCGTTGTCCGAAGCCGAATTTGCCGAATTGGTCCAAGCCGGGAAGATACAACCCGACACCTTGGTCTGGCACGAGGGCATGGACAACTGGGAACCGCATGGCCGGATTGCCGCGCCGCCGCCTGCGACCCCCGCCGCGGCGGCACCAGCCCCGGCCCAGGGCGGCATCATTTGCTCGGAGTGCGGTGCGGCTTTTGGTCCCGACGACGTGATCCGCTACGGAGACGTCTGGGTTTGTGCGGCGTGCAAACCCGTGTTTGTCCAGAAACTCAAGGAAGGCGCCGCGCTGGGCGGAGCGATGAACTATGCGGGTTTCGGAGTCCGGTTTGGGGCAAAGTTCATTGATGGAGCCATTCTCTGGGTGGTCCAGATGGTCGTCGGCTTCGCTTTTGGCATGGCCACGTCCGGTATTGTCAGGCAACGGGGGGCGTTTTCGCCGCAGCAGATTCTGTTGGTGGCGATTCAATATGCGTTTGCGGCGGCGTATGCCACCTGGTTCATCGGGAAATTCGGAGCCACACCCGGGAAGATGGCCTGCAAGCTGTGCGTGGTGACTTCCGATGGCGGCAAAGTGAGTTACGCCCGGGCCCTCGGCCGGCATTTTTCGGAGTATTTGAGCAGCCTCATCCTGTGCATCGGGTACCTGATGGTGGCGTTCGACAAAGAGCAGCGGCGAGCCTTGCACGACCGCATCTGCAACACACGAGTCATTAGGAGATGATCGACAAGGGTGAATATCCAAGAGGTGCGATGTACCGGATGCAAAACGCCCCTGCCCTTGGCCGCGTTCCGCGCCGGTGAGCTTGCACCCTGCCCCGTTTGCCATGCTCGGATCCAAGTCGAGGTATTCCCGGCGCTGTTTCGCGACATTCGGCCGGGCGATGCGGCGGAACCGGTCCTGGTCGATAACGAATCCAGTTGCTTCTATCATCCTCGCAAGAAGGCCGTTGTCCCTTGTGACAGTTGCGGACGATTCCTGTGCGCCCTTTGCGATGTGGAATTGAACGGCCAGCATCTGTGTCCCGCCTGCTTGGAGTCCGGGAAGAAAAAGGGAAAGCTGAAGCATCTGGAGAATGAGCGCACTCTCTATGATCGGCTGGCGCTGGGCCTGGCGACGCTGCCGTTACTGGTGTGGCCGGTGACGGTCCTTACCGCCCCGATGGCCATCTATGTGGGCATTCGCTATTGGAATTCGCCTCCCAGCCTGGTCGCGCCAACGAAACGTCACTACGTGTTCGCCATCGTCATCGGGACGCTCGAACTCACGATCTGGGCGCTCGTGCTGTACTCCGTGTTCAACCGATGAGCGGATTGGAACTCACCGTGCCCAAAGTCAGAGAATATACCCGGTTGCCCGGTCGCGGAATTAGAAGCGGCTTTTTCTCGGTTTCCGTCTCTTCGGCACGTTGCAGCCTCTGGCTGGGCAAGGACCATCTTATGTCCGTGGAATCACAGGGCTTCACGGAAGGATACAAACGGTTCTATTTCCAGGATATTCAGGCATTCATCATCCGTCGAACAAAGACGGCATTGATCCAAAACGTCATTCTGTTGGGGATCCTCGCTCTGTGCTGTCTGCTATGGCTGCTGATATCCGACGCGGTTGGCCGGGCCGTCGCCGGAGCTTCGGGCGGTCTTATCCTGATCGCGTTGAGCCTCAATCTCCATCGGGGCCCGAGCGTCATCTGCCACATCTGCACCGCCGTGCACGTCGAGGAATTGCCCTCGCTCAAGCGTTTGCGAACCGCGCGCAAGGTGATCGCGCGGTTGAAGCCCTTGATTGAACAGGCTCAGGGCACTCTCTCACCGGATACGATTCAGTCGGCCGCTTCGGCGGTGAGCGCGGGCACTCGTCCACAACCGTCTCCCATGCAACCGGGCGAGGCGTTGACACACAATGACGGGCGCTGGCACCAGGCCCTGTTCCTACTGCTGCTGCTCAAGGCGGGCATGACCGCGGCGGGCTACTATCGCAACTCACCGGTCGTTGGCGTGGCCAATATGCTCGGAGTTCTGGCCATCGGCACGGTAGCGATCATCGCCATCGTCCGACAGCAGCACACCGACATCACTGAAGGCATCCGGCATCTGACGACCGCCGCCATCGTATATGTGGGCATTAATATCATCGCGGGCTACATCTTGTTGATCACGGCCATCATGGAACACCCCCGACCCATACGCACACAATGGGATACCTTCCGGTTGCTCGCCGAAACGTCGCCTCAATCCTCCGTGCTGGGGACAGTGGTGCTCGGAGGTCTGTTTCTGCTGGGATCGGGACTGGGAGTCAGCGGGCTGGTTTTGGTCCACCAATTTCGCAAACGTACGTATCTGCATTCCGGGGCGACCCGGGAGCCGGCCGCCCCTGCCGTTGCGGAAGGAACCAAATAGGCATGCTGCCGCTGGCCGACCAACATTGTTATAATCACGCCCTCCGCGAAGCCGTCGCCCGTTGCCCGGAATGCGGGCAATTCTATTGCCGGGAGTGCGTCACCGAACACGAGGATCGTGTGGTATGTGCCTCGTGCCTGCGGAAACTGGTCCGTCGCTCACTCCGCCGGACACGGCCACTTGCCTGGCTGACACAGTCGGCACAAACGTTGTTGGGTCTCTTTTTGTGTTGGGTTTTCTTCTATTATTTGGGACGGGCTCTGCTGGCGTTGCCTTCCACGTTCCACGAAGGCACGGTTTGGCAGGCGGGGTCCGCGGACGACCGATAAATGCGCGATAATCTCCGTCAACGAGGCAAAGGGGCGATCGACCTTGTCGAAGAAGCCGTTCATCTCCTCCGCCTCTGTCCCGTGCGCGTCTTTGTGCTGTATTATCTGGGAAGCGTGCCCTTCATCCTGGGCCTGCTGTATTTCTGGGCCGACATGAGCGCCAGCGCGTTCGCGTACCGTCATTGCAGCGAAGCCGCGCTCGGCTTGTCGCTGCTCTATCTGTGGATGAAGTGCTGGCAGTCGGTTTTCGCCCACCATCTTCATGCGCGGCTCTGCGGTAAATCGTCGGCGGGTTGGAGCGTTCACCGTCTCGTTCATCTGGTCGTAGCCCAAACGATCATCCAGTCAACAGCTCTGTTCGTGATGCCCGTCGCGGTTGTGATCGCGTTGCCGGTCGGTTGGGCTTACGCCTTCTATCAGAATGCGTCGTTATACGGCGATGGTGAACTGGGGGACATCCGCGAAGTCATCCGAACGTCGTGGCGGCAGGCGTCGCTTTGGCCCGGCCAAAATCATCTCCTGCTCGGCTTGCTATACGCGTTTGGCTTCTTCATTTTTCTCAACTTGATGATCGCCATTCTGCTCCTGCCCTACCTGCTCCACACACTTCTGGGGATCGAAAATGTCTTCAACATGAGCGGGTTGAGCCTGTTGAACACGACGTTCTTCACCGCGGTTTGTGGGCTGACCTACCTGTGCGTCAATCCGCTGATCAAGACGGTGTATGTGTTGCGGTGCTTCTACGGCCAGTCCTTGCGGACCGGTGAGGACTTGAAGACCGAAGTGCGGTCCCTTCTGACGCGGGGAATGACCATGACGCTCGCGGCGATGCTGCTCGTTGGCGTGTGGGCATCCCCATTGCGAGCGACACCCCCGTCGGAAGTCAGCAAGCCCCCCCCGACGACCTCCGTGTCACCGGCAGATCTGGATCGTTCGATCACCGAGGTCATCAACCATCCCGAGTATGCCTGGCGAATGCCCCGCGAGAAAATCACCGCACCCGACGCCAACAAGAGCCTAGTGGCCAGATTCTTGGATGCTCTCATTGACATCGTGAGCCGTCAATGGCGCGCCTTCAAACATTGGTTGTCCAATCTTGCCGACAAGATCACCGATTTCCTTCGGAAGTACATGAAAAGCGACCAACAGGAGGTTTCGTCTTCATCATTTGATTGGATGACGATGCTCCACGTGTTGGTGTTTGCGCTGATTGCCCTGGTCGCCTGCGCCCTGACACTACTGATATGGAAGGTCTGGCGGGAACGGCGACGACCACTGGTGGTGGCCGCGACCGAGATTGTGGCTCCCGTTCCCGATCTGGCCGACGAAAATGTGGTCGCCAATCAACTGCCAGCCGAAGGCTGGCTCGAACAGGCTCAGCGGTTGCTGGAACAGGGAGAATTGCGGCTGGCGTTGCGAGCGCTGTACCTGGCCAGCCTGGCGCACCTGGCACAGCGGGAGTTGATCGTGATCGCAAAGTTCAAGTCCAACCGCGATTATCAATCCGAATTGCAGCGGCGGGCACATTCCCGACAGGAACTGCTGGCGGCGTTCGGGCAGAACGTCTCCCTCTTCGAGAGCGCCTGGTATGGGATGCATGAGGTGACGGAGGAAATCATCCGGCTGTTTACCGCAAATCTGGAGCAGATCAGGGGGCCCGTTGAGAGCTGAAAAATACCTCCCCTTGCTGTTGTTGGGCCTCGCCATCGGGTCGGTTATCGGTCTCGTCCACCTGTTTGCCCTTCGCTTTGCGATGGGGGACGTCTATCCGCCGTATTCGTCACTCCGTGCCGATCCACTCGGTACGAAAGTCCTCTTTGAAAGCCTGCGAAGCCTGCCGCACGTGTCCGCCCGACGGAACTATCAACCGCTCTCCCGCCTGTGCGACCAGAAGAAGCAGACCGTCTTTTGTTGCGGCGTTCATCCCTACTCGTTAAGCGATCTGGAGGAGGCGGAAGCCAGGGATTACGAAAACCTGGCAGCCTCGGGAAACCGGTTCGTCATCTCCCTGTACGCAGTCAGCAGTGCGCCGCCAAAACCCCGTCATAAAGACGCCGCGGAAGATGAATCCGGAGACACGAAGAAATCACATGCCAAGAAGAAGTCAACCGACAACAAGGGCATCGGGGAGACGGGCGCGCACCTGGTTGATTTGACCAACCGCTGGGGATTCGCGATGGCGTACGCTTCCAAAGAGAAGTCTTCAGACACCGCGACCCAAACGATCTGGCATACTGCCCTCTATTTTGACCAGCTCGACAAACATTGGCGGGTCACCCAATCGAACGACGAACACGCGGTGGTGATCGAGCGGAGTTTCGGCGCCGGCACCATCGTCCTCTGCGCAGATTCCTACTTCCTTAGCAATGAAGCGATGCGCAAAGATCGCCAACCGGAATCGCTCGCTGAGTTGATTGGCGTGAACACCGACATCGTCTTTGACGAAACCCATTTGGGCGTCAGCGAACATCCCGGGGTCATGAGCCTGGCATACAAATATCACCTCCAGGGGCTGTTCGTGGCGATCATCTTGCTGGTCGGCTTGTTTATCTGGAAAAGCTCCGTGAGTTTTCTCCCCCGACGGATCAACGAAACCGCCGCAACGTCGGCCGTCGTTTCCACCGACAAGGATACGGCCGCCGGGCTCGTGAATCTGCTGCGCCGCAGCGTTCCGCCGCAAGAACTGTTGCGCGTGTGTTGGGACGAATGGCAGAAATCATTCGCTCGCGGATTTGGCCGTCTTGCTCGCAACCGAGAGAAAGCCCAGGTGGTTGTGGACACGCATGCCAACCAATCCGCCAGGGGAGAAACCATCGTAACCGTTTATCAGGACATCAGCCAACTCCTGGCAGGAAGGAAATAGAGACATGAATATGGACACCGACAACCTACTGGCTGTTTTGGCCCGCGCTCGACAGGAAATCGCCAGGGTCATCATCGGTCAGCACGACGTGGTCGACAAATCGCTGATCGCGATCTTCACCAACAATCATGCCCTGATCGAGGGCGTGCCCGGCGTGGCCAAGACGCTGCTGGTCCGCACGCTGGCGCACGTACTGGGATGCGAGTTCGCCCGCATCCAGTTCACCCCGGACCTGATGCCCGCCGACATCACGGGCACGAACGTGTTCAACATGCAGCGCAACGAATTTACCCTGGTCAAGGGACCGCTCTTCACCACGTTCCTGCTGGCCGACGAGATCAATCGCGCGCCGGCCAAAACCCAGTCGGCCCTCTTGCAGGCGATGCAGGAACGTCTCGTCACGATCGACCGCGAGACCTATTCGCTTTCGCCAAACTTCACGGTCTTTGCCACGCAGAACCCGATCGAATACGAGGGCACGTACCCGTTGGCGGAGGCGCAGAAGGACCGCTTCCTGCTCAAGATCAGCATGCGAACGCCCGGCCGCGAGGAGGAATTGACCCTCGCCCAGCGAATGCTGGGCAATGAATCGCCCGAAGCCACGCTGGCCGGCGGCGCGGTGCAACAGGTGATCACCGCCGATGCGTTGGCCGAGTTGCGGAAGACTCTCACCCACATCCTCGTCAAGGAGGACCTCGTGGCCTATCTCGTCGATATCATCCGCAAGACGCGGGATCACGAGAGCGTCCTGGTCGGCGCGGGCCCGCGTGCCACCCAGGCCCTGCTGCTCGGCAGCCGCGCCCATGCGGCGATCTCGGGCCGGGACTTCGTCACTCCCGACGATATCAAATCCCTGGCGACGGCGGTGTTGGAGCACCGGATTATTCTGCGACCGGAATACGAGATTGAGGGCTTGACGGTGGCCGAGGTCATCCAGGACATCCTGAAGGAGATCGCCGTGCCGCGATGATCGTGCCCCGGTCACGGCTGTTGTTCTGGGTGGCGATAGTGGTGATGCCGTTCTCCCTGCTGGGCGCGGTGTTGCCGACGGGAACACTTCTGTCGGTATTGGTGATCGCGTCGCTGGTGTTCCTCGTCGTACTGGACGCGGCGCTCGCTTACAACGGGTTGCAGGGCATCCATGTCAAACTGCCGGATGTGGTGCGACTAACCAAGGATGTCGAAAACGCGATCGATCTGCAGATTGAGAATGATCGGGGCGACTCCCTGGAATTGCGCCTGGGCCTTGCCTTCCCGCGAGAGATCGCGTCCCCGCACGAAGACCTGCTGGCGCGGGTGCGCGCGGGGACCCGGTTCTCACGGATTTCGTGGCCCTGCACCCCATTACAGCGCGGGATTTACAATCTGGACGCCTGTTACCTGGAACGGGCGTCGTCCTTCGGGTTCTGGTCCGTGCGGACCGCTGTGCCCGCACACGCGGAGATACGCGTGTACCCCAATCTGCTGTCGGAGCGGAAGAACCTGGCCGCGGTATTCCTGCGTCGGGGAAATTTCGGCATTCACGCTCAGCGACAGATCGGACAAGGCCGCGATTTTGAAATGCTGCGGGACTATATCCCCGGCGACGGGATGGAGGAAATCCACTGGAAAGCGACGGCCAAACGCGGACGCCCGGTGACCAAGCTCTTCCAGATCGAACGGACCCAGGAAGTCTATGTCATCGTGGACGCCTCACGGCTTAGCGCCCGGACCGCGATGCCGACCAACAGCGTGGTGCTGGAACGATTCATCACCGCGGCACTGGTTCTGGGATTGGTTGCCGAGCAACAGGGCGATTTGTTCGGCATCTCGAGTTTTGGCGATCGGGTGCAGAACTTCATTCGCGCCAGCGGAGGAAAGGAACACTACGGCGCCTGCCGCGATGCGTTGTTCACGCTCCAACCGCAAATGGTGACACCCGACTTCGACGGGTTGTGCACGTTCATCCGTCTGCGGCTGCGGCGGCGGGCCCTGCTGGTCATTCTGACCAGCCTGGATGATCCGATCCTCGCCGAGAACTTCGCGCGCAACGTGGAACTGATTTGTCACCAGCATCTCGTGCTGGTCGGCATGCTCCGCCCTCCGACCGCGCGGCCCATCTTCGCCGATGGTCGTGTGACTTCCGCCGACGACGTGTACCAGGCTCTGGGCGGCCATATCCTCTGGCATGACTTGCGCGAACTCGAGCGTTCCCTGCAACGGCGAGGGGTGCAGTTCTCCCAGTTGGATGACGAGCGGATGGCCGTGCAACTGGTATCCCAATACATCGACATCAAACGGCGTCAACTCCTGTGATCATTGACCTGAACAAATTTGTGACCGAAGAGCGCCCGCATTGGAATGCGTTGGACGAGATCCTGGCGCGGTTGGAAGAGGACCCTGGCTACCGCCTCGATCTCGATCAGGCGCGGCGCTTCCATTACCTGTACGAGCGGGCATCCGCGGACCTGGCGAAGATCGCGACGTTTTCCTCCGAGCTCGAAATCCGCCGCTATCTCGAATCGTTGGTTGCGCGGGCGTACGGCGAGATTCACGAAACCCGGAAGCGGCCGCATCGGTTCGCGCCGGTCGAATGGTTCTTCCAGACTTTCCCCCGGACGTTCCGTCGTCAGATCAACGCGTTCTGGCTGTCACTCGCCGTCACTTTGGTTGGCTGCGCGTTTGGCGGTGCGGCGATCGCCCTCGATCCCGCCGCCAAGGAAGCGCTGATGCCATTCTCGCATCTCCAGGGAGACCCGGGAGAGCGGGTCGCGCGCGAGGAACAGGCGCAGGAAGATCGATTGAGCGGCCGCAAGGCGACCTTTTCGTCGTTCTTGATGACTCACAACACCAAGGTGTCCATCCTGACGCTGGCGATGGGAATCACCTGGGGCGTCGGGACCGTGATCCTGCTGTTTTACAACGGGGTGATCCTCGGCGCCGTGTCGCTGGACTACATTCTGGCGGGAAAAACGGCGTTTCTGGTGGGATGGCTGTTGCCGCATGGGGCTGTGGAAATCCCCTCCATATTGATTGCGGGCCAGGCGGGGTTGTTGCTCGGACGAACGCTGATCGGGCGGGACGATCGTCAGCCACTGCAGTTACGACTGCGGGGAATTTCGCGCGACCTGGTCACGCTCATCACAGGGGTGGCCGTGCTTCTGGTCTGGGCCGGCTTTATCGAGTCGTTCCTCTCCCAGTACCACGAGCCCGTGATCCCTTACTCGATCAAGATCGGATTCGGCGTGGTCGAGATCACCCTGCTGGCGGTGTTCCTCGCGCGATCGGGACGGAAAGAAAAGAATGAAAACTAACTCCCTGCTGATCAAGACGCCCGAAGGCATCGTGTTCTCACTGATGCTGGCGGGGCCGGTCACCCGGTTTCTCGCGTGGACCGTTGACCTCGCCTGCATCTCGGCGATGACAACGGCCGCCTCCATCGCGGTATCGCTGCTCGGGTTGATCAGCTCCGACTTTGCCTGGGCGATGATGGTTCTCGTCTTCTTCGCCATTTCCATTGGGTACGGCATGTTGACGGAATGGTTATGGCGCGGGCAAACCCTCGGCAAGCGCCTGTTGCATCTGCGCGTGATGGACGAGCAAGGACTACGGTTGCAGCCGAGCCAGATCGTCATCCGCAATCTGCTGCGATTCGTGGACAGCCTGCCGGCGTTCTACCTGGTGGGTGGGATCGCCTGCCTCTCCAGCCGACGGTCGCAACGGCTGGGAGATTTTGCCGCCAACACCATTGTCATCCGCCATCCCCAGATTGCGAAGTTGGACCTCGATCAGTTGTTGGCGGGAAAGTTCAATTCGTTCCTCAAGCATCCGCACCTGGCAGCTCGCTTGCGGCAGAATGTCTCGCCCCAGACGGCGGGCGTCGCCCTCCAGGCGTTGCTGCGCCGCGAGGACCTCGATCCCGTTGCCCGGGTCGAACTCTTCAGCGAAATGACGTCATTCTTCCGCTCGCTCGTCGAATTCCCCCCGGAGGCCACCGAGGGGATTTCCGATGAGCAGTACATCCGGAACATCGTCGACATCCTGTTCCGCGACAAGACCTGAATCAGATTGTGGATCCGCGAAGCCGTTCGTATACTTGTCACGCATAGAATCGAGGAGACAATCGGTGTTCACCGTTTCGGTCGACGAATCGAAGAACCTACTGGCGGTGACGTTCTCCCAGCACGTCGGCTTGGAGGAAGCCAGGCTTTATCTCCAGAAGATCGAGCCCGCTCTTGGCCGCCTGCAACCAGACTTCAAGCTGCTGGTTGACCTGAGCACGTTGGAGTCGATGGACTATTCCTGTGCCTCCTGTATGGAACAGGCCATGGACCTGTGCAATCGGAAAGGCGTGGCCACGGTTGTCCGGGTCATCCCCGATCCACACAAAGACATCGGGTTTCATGTCATGTCCTACTTCCACTACAGCCGCAAGGTCCACATCATCACCTGCGAGAACATGACAGAGGCCCGCCGGGTTTTCTCGGACTGACGGACCGCTTGCTGCCCGGGATCAATCCCCCGGTCACTCAATTCGCCAGTAACCCGCGACTGGATCGTCAGGCCGATTGTCCGTCCGCCGCGGGGCCCGGCTCATCGGGGTGATCCAGGATCGTCCGAATCCCCCGGAGCAGATCCTGCCGCGTGGTGGGCTTTTGGACGAAGGTGCTTCGTCCGCTGTTGAGCATCCGGGGTGGAATGTAGTCGTCGGAAGCGGACATCCATAAGACGCGCACCGCCGGATTGACGTCATGCAACAGACTCCAAACCTGATCGCCGCGCAGCCCGGGCATGTAGTAGTCCAGCAACACCAGTGAGATCGTCTGCCAGTGTTCCCGATACGACTGGAGACCCTCGACCGGATCGGAAGCGGTCAGCACCACCCAACCCTCGCGAATCAAGGACCGGCGGACGTTGTCCAGTTGCCCCGTGTCGTCGTCGATGACGAGGAGCACACCCTGCTGGGGAGGGGCTTCTGTGGAAACGGCTGTCGCTGAGAACGGACGATCCGAATTCATTCTTGAACCCAGATGCATACTCCGTGCCATGCTCCCAGCTCCACCTGACGGCCAGCCAGTGAAGATAATTCCGGGCCTACGCACCGCAATCGGCGGAAATCCAAGTCAGTCTTGGGAACCGTCCCAGGCCGCCAGTAGATGCCTGAGAAAACCATTCCCCGGGCGGGTCAGCTTCCTTGCGCAAAGTGTATGCGCAAACGTACCATCGTCAGCCAACCTGAACTCGCCCCATTCATGGCATCACCCCTGCCCCTTCGACATCGATTCCCGGCGGAGTTGTTCCCACAAGCCGCGTTCGCGTTCGTTCACATGGTCGGGAGACTGAATGTGCATCACGACGTACATGTCGCCCCGGCCTCCTCCCGGTTGGGGAAGTCCCCTGCCCCGCAGGCGGAAACGCTGGCCGTTTCGCGTGCCCGCCGGAATCTTCAGGTTTGCCTGTCCATCCAGCAGTGGAACCGAGACGGTCGCGCCCAGGACGGCATCCCACGGCGCGATATCCAAGTCGTGGTAGAGTCCGTCTTCCTCGCGACGGTAATCGGGATGATCCGTGAACCGAATCCGAAGGTAGAGGTCCCCGGATTGGCCGTCTGCGCCGTGCTCTCCCTGCCCGCCCAACCGTAGAAGTTGTCCTTCATAAACGCCCGGGGGAATCTTGACCTGGTAGGTTTCCGTCCGGGGAACCTGGCGTCGGCCCCTGCATTCCGGGCAAACCCTCTTGTTGACGCGACCTTTTCCACCACACTTCTCACACGGAACGAGCCGCTGAAGAGAGACGGTGCGGGTCGATCCGCGCAAGGCTTCACCCATCGTGACCATGATGTCGGCCTCAACATCCCGTCCCCGCTGCGCAAACCGCCCGCCTTCGTCTGCTCCGCGCCGGGAAGACCCGACTCCTCCCCCCATTCCGAAAAGGTTCTCGAAGAAGTCGCTGAACCCGGTGCCACCGAAATGGAATTCAAACTCGCCCGGCGCACCTTCCGTCCATGCCTGTTGACCGAACTGTTCCGCCCAGTCTGGCGGAGGCCGGAACTCTTCTCCCTGCTTCCAGTTCGCCCCCAGCGCGTCGTATTTCTTCCGTTTCTCGGGATCGCTGAGCACCTCGTTGGCTTCGTTGATCTCCTTGAACCGTTCCTCGGCGACCGTCTTGTCCTTGGCAACGTCAGGATGATACTTGTGCGCCAGCTTGCGGAAGGCGCGACGAATTTCGTCCTGGCTGGCCGCGCGCGGCACACCGAGAATTTCGTAGTAGTCCTTGAACTCAACCGGCATGAGGTCCTCGCAATCTCAGCGAGCGTTCCATCCATGGGCCGTGCGTTTGCCCCGGATTGAATCGCCTTTCCGAGAAAGCTAATCTTAAACCCTCGCTTTGACAATAGGCAGAGATTACACGAAACCTGCATCGACGGACCTCGGGACGATCACAAAGAGAGAGGGCGCTCGTCGACACCGTCTCGGAGCGCCCTCGTCAGCAATCATAACGCGAACTAGCGCGCCCTATTTTGCCGCCTTGGCCTTCTCATACATCTCGGGCAGATCTTTCGCCGCGCGCTTGGCCGGTGCAAACCAGTAGTTGCGAAATCCCCCGCCAAACGCGCTCTCACAACGTCGTTCCGACAAGACAACCTTACGCGTGGCGATGTCAAAAAAGACCACGTACATGCAACCCGTCTTTTCGCTTTTGACCAGCCGGTCCATGATGAAGACCAGACCCAGGCCCTGTTTGTACTTGATATCGTACGCCTTCACTGTCGCGGCAATGTCTTGCTGCGTGATGTGCGTTGGCTGAACCATCTCGGCTTCGGAGCCGTCCTGCCGAATGATGCAGTCGGCGGTCAGCTTGGCATTGCCCGGTTGGACAGTTTCGGTGCTGGTGAGCACTTCCGGCACATCCTTCTTCAGCCTGGGCAACGCTTCGTTAACGAACATCGTATTCCACGCTTCCGGCATGCCCGGGAAGATCCCCGCGGGGTTCCTGAAATCCTTGGTCCCGATCATCTTCACGCGCGAATAATCCAGACCACACCAGACCAATGTCTTGGGCGTGACGGTTTCTTGGGCTGAGACCAATCCCCCGTCAGCAAGCACTGCTGTTGCCAAAAGAACCACTGCGAGCTTCGTTGTCACATGATCCTCCTCGTCAGTTGAGATTCCCGACACCCATCTGTCGGTGGCCGAATCCTACAAGTTCCGTCCGGAGGTGCCAAGAGGATTTGTCGCGAGACTTGGACGCACACCTCGGCGCTCCCAGCGCTCGCAAGTTTGGTGTTGACGATGAGAGGCGCTGGGAGCAGGCTAGTGAATCGAAACCCCGGTTGTGAGTTAGGAGAAACGAAGGGTACAGCTTGCTGCTCATCCGAACCTGCAAGCAGGACGCCGACGAAGAGTCGTGACTTGTGCCAGCAGCGGTCGTCGCCAAAGCCCGAATTGGCCGACGCCCTCGGAAACCTGTGTTTCGATCCGCGCGCACGAGTCTGAAGAATCTTGCTGTAGCGTCCCGCCGGGCATTTGGAGCGACGAGCATGCCCACGAATAAACGCGGAGGAGGTCTTTCATGAAACGCATGTTCGCATTGTGCAATGTGTCACTCGTGGCTGCGGCGCTCCTGTTCGCTGCTGGGTGCGCGAGTGATTCCGCCGAAAAATCATCCAAAGGCAAGAGTGACAGCAACCCGAATCATCAGACCGTCACACAGCCGTCCAAGGTCAAGTTCAGCGAGTTCAAGAGCTTTGAAATCAAGCCGTTCACCATCGCCAACGCGAAACAGGCGAAAGACAAAGGGAACCGGAAATCACAGCAGGTGATGGACGGCATCCTCCAACGGGAGTTGGCCAACGTTTTGCCGAACCTGAAAGTGCTGGCTCCGGGAGAGGATTTCTCCAAGACGGCGGATCGCACACTCCAAATCACGCCCGTGATCAAAGACATCGACATACAGTCTGTTGGCACCAGGGTCTGGGTCGGCGTCATGGCCGGTGGTTCAGACCTGACTGTGGTGGTGACCTATCAGGACAGTTCTACGGGTGAGGCCATTGCCACCCCGCAGTTCTGGCGCGGCATCAACGCCTGGTCCGGTAGTACGGGCTGGGGGGCGGGAGACAACTCTCTTCGCGACGCGGTCTGCAAAGACATTGTGGATTATACTCAGCAGAATAAGTGACCAGGTATCAGGGCTGCCGCGCCAGCGTCTCCCGAAAGAGCGCCAAAACCGTGAACGAGAGGATCAGTCAAACCGAAAGGCTTGCCGCACCTACGAATATGAACCCAAACGAGAACTATTCAATGAGACATCGCAGTATGCTTTTCGCAACGGTGTTGGTGTCGCTCGCGCTGTTCAACGGATGCGCCGGTCCAAAGGCCAGGACCAGTAAGTATATGGCCGCGGAAGCAAGCGCCCCCACTTCACCTCCATCGGGCAAGGTGCTGGTCTGCATTCATCGGCCGAAAGCGTACTTCGGATGCAAGCTCTACAGCTCCGTTTGGGATGGCACGAAGTTCATCGCCGATCTGGGCAACGGTCATTCTGTCGCCTACGTCTGTGACCCCGGGGAACATTACTTCTTGAATCGTTCGGCCGAGGAACAAGGCTGTGTGGAAGCGCAATTACTCCCGGATCAAACCTATGACCTCTGGGTAAAGAACGGCTACGGTACCTGGGTGGCGAGCTTCAAGCTCGTGCCGGTTGATCAGAATCAAGAAAACCGGCAGAAGGTTGCCGAATGGACCCAGAAAAACCGTTGGGTTTCTCCCGCTTCGCCGTCGGAAGCGTACGAGGCAAAAAAACAAGAGGAAGTTAAGCAATTGCTGGACGAATTCATTTCCGGAAGAAGACATGACAAACTCCAGCAGTTGTCCGCGGACGATCATCGCTGAAATGGCTCGTTGTTGAGCCGAAGTGACCCGACCACGGTTGCGGGTCAATCTGACTTGGGAGTGCGAACGCGATTGTAGCTTCGCATGTTGGTTCGTCCCGCACCGCCGGGCGGCGAACCCAGTTTGGACTTGTCCGTCGGCCCACAAATCTGCTACGAGCTTGGGTGCGAGCAGACCATGAATTGCACTTCCCCAAGCAACGGAAAAGTGCGCCTTGGCATGGCGGAACGTTGTGACCTCGACACGATCTACCAGTTGCGCCATGAGGTCTACGCCCGCGAACTCGGCCAGCATCCGGTCTCCGCGGAAGGCCGACTGACCGACCATCTGGATGGGCACAACCACTACATCATCGCCCGACAAGACGACACAATTGTCGGTTTCATTAGCATCACCCCGCCGTCGTCGCCGCGGTATTCAGTGGACAAGTATTTTGGCCGCGAAACGCTGCCGTTTCCGTTCGACGAGAAGCTGTACGAACTTCGTATCTTGACCGTATTAAAGCCCTATCGCAGCCGCGAGACTCATCTGGCGCTCATGTATGCCGGGCTGCGTTGGGTTCAGGAGCGTGGTGGCACGCGCATCGTCGCCATCGGCCGACGCGACATTATGGGATTGTACGAAGGCGTGGGACTGAAGCCGCTCGGCCGTCTGGCCCAGTCAGGCGCGGTCACCTACGAGTTGATGAGCGAAACCGTCACCGGCATTCAGAACTATCTCTGCCGGCTCGATCGCGTCATCAGCCGGATCGAGCAAACCGTGGACTGGCAATTCGACTTCCCGTTCTGGCCCACCAACGGCTGTTATCACGGTGGCGCGTTCTTCCAGGCCGTCGGCGTCGAGTTTGACAGGCTCGAAAGCCGCTCGGAAACGATCAACGCCGACGTGCTCGACGCGTGGTTTCCGCCTTCGCCCAAAGTACTCCTTGCGTTGCGCGACCACCTCGAATGGCTCGTCTCCACTTCGCCGCCCACCGGCTGCGAAGGACTGATCAGCGTCATCGGCCGGGTCCGCGGCGTTTCGCCCGACTGCGTGCTGCCGGGCGCGGGCTCGTCAGACCTGATTTTTCGCGCGTTCCGTCACTGGCTGAACCCAGCGTCGCGCATCTTGATTCTCGATCCGACGTATGGCGAGTATCCGCACGTCCTGGAACATGTCATCGGTTGCCATGTGGACCGGCTGCCGCTGCGGCCGGAACAAGGGTACCGGTTTGATCCAGCCGCGCTCCGCGATTATCTCGACCGGGCGTACAACCTCATCGTCATCGTCAATCCGAACAGTCCCACCGGCCACGCCACGCCGGCCGACGCGCTCCGCGAAACATTACGACACGTCCCGGCTGCAACCCGCGTCTGGATCGACGAAACCTACCTCGAATACGTTGGCCCCGACCAATCGCTGGAACGGTTTGCCGTCAGCACCCCCAATGTCCTCGTCTGCAAATCGATGTCGAAAGTCTACGCGCTGAGCGGCCTGCGTGTCGCCTACCTCTGCGCGTCGGCTGCGACCCTCAAGGAACTGCGGCCGATCACTCCGCCGTGGGTCGTCGGTTTGCCGTCGCAGGTTGCCGCTGTCAACGCGCTCGAAGATCCGGGATACTACGCAACCCGATATCAAGAAACCCACGCGCTCCGCTACCAACTCGCCGAAGACCTCGGTGCGCTGCCTGGTTTCACCGTGTTCCCGGGCGTCGCCAATTTCCTGCTCTGCCAACTGCCCCCCGACGGCCCGGACGCCGCCGCGGTGGTCCACCGGTGCCGGAGCCGCGGCCTGTTTGTCCGTGACGCCTCGAAAATGAGCGCGCACCTCGGCGACCGCGCCATCCGCATCGCCGTGAAGGACGCTGCCACCAACCAGCGCATCGTCGCCATCCTCGAATCGGTGCTTACATGATAACTCTCGACGGACATTCCCTGACGATTGATGGGCTCTGGAAGATTGCCAGCGAGGCCGCGCCATGCGCGCTCACCGAGCCGGCCCGCGAACGCATGCGCGCCAGCCGCGCCCTCGTCGATAAACTCGCCGCCGAACCGCGCGCTGTTTATGGCATCAATACCGGCTTCGGCCCGCTCAGCGGGTGCCGGGTGCCGGCGGACGACCTCCGCCAACACCAGATCAACCTCCTCTCGCATCTCAGCGTCGGCCAGGGTCCGCTGTTCAACGACCGCGAAACCCGCGCCATCATGGCGGCGCGCGCTAATGCGCTGGCGCGCGGTTTCTCCGGCATCCGCGTCGAGGTGGTGGAACTCCTTGTCAGCGCCCTCAACCGCAGCATCCTGCCGGAGATTCCGTCGGAAGGTTCGGTCGGCGCCAGCGGCGATCTCGTGCCGTTGGCGCACATGGCGCGGATGCTCGTCGGCCTCGGCCACGTTCGCGCCAACGGGCGGCGCGTGCCGGCTAGCGACGCGTTGTCCCCGGTCGTTCTCGAATCGAAGGAAGGGCTCGCGCTGGTCAATGGCACGTCCGTGATGACCGGTCTCGCCGCACTGGCCGTCCACGAAGCCGGAAGGCTGTTGAGTTGGGCGGAACTGCTCAGCGCGTGCCTGTTCCAGGCGCTGTTCGCGTCGCCGGAAGTGTTGTGCGAACAGGTGCACCACGCGCGCGGATTCCGCGGCCAGTCAGCGGTGGCGGAACGGATCGCCGAGTCATTGCGCACGCACCCGGAATACAGGCGCGAGATTGACCAACACGAGTGGGGCACGCACGCCAAGCCGGTCGATCCCGGCGTCGAGATTCAGGACCCCTACTCCGTGCGGTGCGCCCCGCAAATCCTCGGCGCGATCCAGGAAGCCCTCTGGCACATCGACTACGTCGTCACCCGCGAACTCAACGCCTCGACCGACAACCCGCTGGTCTTTCCCGCGACCGGTGTGGTGATTCACTGCGGCAATTTCTACGGTCAGCAAATCTCGATGACCTGCGATTACCTGCGGATCGCCCTCGCGAAACTGGCGCTGTTGGTCGAACGCCAACTGGACCGGTTGGTGAACTGGAAATACAGCATGGGGCTGCCGCCGCTGCTGGCGGGTGGCGATCCGGGCCTGAACTCCGGGCTGGCCGGCTGCCAGTTGCTGGCCACATCTCTGGCGGCCGAGTGCCGGCTGTTGAGCCAGCCGGCCTCCGTGCAGACCATCCCCACCAACGCCAACAACCAGGACGTCGTCAGCATGGGCTGCATCTCCGCGAAGATGACCGCCGAACTGGTGCGGAAGCTGTGGACGCTCACCGCGATCCAGGCCTTGGCGCTGACGCAAGCCGGCGACCTGCGTCCCGCCGGCACCATGGGCACGGCGTACCGGCAACTGCACGACCGCATCCGCGAAGTCTCGCCGCAGTTGGCCGCTGACCGGCCCTTGTTTGAGGATATCGCGCGCGTTTCCAGTTTGCTCCAGGACAACGGCACGCAAACGCGATTCCTCCGACCACGGACGGAGCCGCATGGCCGGGCGTAGCCGCATCCTGCTCGTCTCGGTCAACACCGAGGACCAGCCGTACCCGGTCTACCCGCTGGCGCTCGATTACCTGCGCGCCCCGCTCCAACAAGCGGGCCACGAAACGCGCACGTGGGACGCCCGGCAAGGCGTCGACCTCGGCAGGCTCGTGCAAGATTACCGGCCCGATGTGGCGCTGGTGTCCATCCGCAACGCCGACAACAACGATGCCGTCAACATCAAGAACTACCTGCCCGGCGCGTTGGCTGTCGTGGGCGCCATCAAGGATCACAGCGCCGCCACGGTTGTGCTCGGCGGCAGCGGCTACTCGTTGTTCCCCGAAGAAATCCTGCGCGGTTCGCGCGCCGACTTTGGCGTCGCGGGCGCCGGTGAACACGTCGTCGTTCCGCTGATCGAGCATCTGTTGGCCGGCACCGATCCGCGGGCCCTGCCGGGGTTGGTCCATCGCGACGGCAGCAACCCGCCAGACCCTCCGCCGGGCACCGCGGTGTTGGCGCGCGAGCCAGAGCTGGTGCGCTTTTACTGGGCGCAGGGCGGCATTCCCGGCGTGCAGCTCAAACGCGGCTGCCCGTTCGAATGTGTCTATTGCACCTACCCGTTGTTGGAAGGCCGGAAGTTCCTACAAAAAGATGCGGTCGCGGCGGTGGACGAAGTCCAGGAGCTGTACGAGTTGGCCGGGGTGGACCAGTTTTTCGTCGTGGACTCGGTCATGAACGCCGTGCCGGAGCTGGCGCGGGCGTTTGCCGAGGAACTCCGGCGGCGCGAGCTGCCCGTGCGCTGGAGCGGCTACTTCCTGCCGCGCGGCATCACGCGGGCCGATTTGGAATTGTGGAAGGCCGCCGGCCTCGATGGCGTCGAGTTCGGCGTGGACACGCTGAGCCCGTCGTTGTTGAAGCGCTGGGGCAAGGCGTTTGAGCTGGCGGAATTGCGGGAAGCCGTGCACGCCTGCCTCGCCGTCGGCATGCCGTACTCGATGTATCTGATCCTGGGCGGCCCCGGTGAAACGGAAGCGACATTGGAGCAGACCATCGCCGAAGCACAAGCCTGTCCCCGCGCCGTCGTGTTCGCGTTTGTGGGCATGCGCATCTACCCGCGCACACAGTTGTACGACCTCGCCCGGCGCGAGAGCGTGATCCGCGACGGCGAGAGCCTGCTCGATCCGAAGTTTTACATCTCCTCCCTGCTCAACCGCGATCTGTTGCTAGCTCGCTGCCACGAACTCGGCCGGCAATTGAACTGGCTCGTGGTCGGCCCGAGCCTCGAAAAGAAAAGCTGCGCCGCCGCCCGGTTGCGCGGCCGCGGCCGCAAAGGCCCGCTGTGGCAGGAGCTGATTGTGCCGTGAGCGGGTCGTCGGCCACAGCGTGGACCGGCAAGACGCGCGGCGGGCGGTTCGGCAACTGGTGGTTTCTGATGTTGCTGCGGCGCTTCGGCCTGTGGCCGGCGTACGTCTGGCTCGTGTTTGTCGCCGCCTGGTTCACGCTCTTCGCCGGCCAGGAACGTCGCGCGTCCCGGCAGTACCTCGAACGCCTGCTCGGCCCGCAACCGCTCTGGAAATGGCCGGGGCTCGTCTACCATCACTTCTACTCCATGGGCGTCTCCCTGCTGGATCGCGCCGCCGTGATCATCGGCCGGGCGCGGATGCAGTTTGATTTCGCCGACGAAGCCGAAGTGTTGCGGGCCCTGGCCGAGGAACGCGGCGTGATTCTGGTGGCCGCGCATGCCGGCAGTTGGGAATTGGGCGGCCATCTCATGGCCCGGCACGGCCGACCGGTCAACCTGGTCGTGCTCGAGCGGGAGGAACAGCGCCTGCGGCAGATGTTCGACGAGGCGTTGCGCGCGAAGAAATTCAATATCCTTACCGCCAACGACGATCCGTTGCGCAGCATCCCCATCGTCGCCGCGCTGCGACGCGGGGAACTCGTCGCGCTGCACGGCGACCGCACGTTCGGCAGCGACGCGACGGTCCGCCTGCCATTCCTCGGCGAGCCGGCGAGTTTTCCCACCGGACCCTACCTGCTGGCCGCGGCGACGGGCGCGCCGATCATCCACGTCTTCGCCATGCGAACGAAGCTGCGGCACTACCGGTTCATCGCGTTCCCCGCGCGGCATGTCCCGCGCGAGCGCGGGCCGGCTCAGCAAACCGTGCTGCGCGAGTGCGTCGCCGAATACGTCGACCACCTCACCACGGTGCTGAAACAGTATCCGTTCCAGTGGTACAATTTCTACCCGTTCTGGAATGACAACGCCCGCTGACAAACCGGTGGCCATCACCGGATGCGCCGCGATCACCGCGTGCGGCGACGGCCTTGCGCCGCTGGAACGCGCACTCGCCGACAACGCCAGCGCGCTGCGTCCCTGCGCCCGGTTCACCGGCTCACCGTACCAGACCAACGTCGTCGGCGCCGTGCCCGACGAGGCGTGGGCAACATTGCGTGAGGGAGATCCCGGCCACGCCGGCGCGCCGGCATTTCTGCTCGCCAACCACGTGATCCGTCGACTCCGACCCCGGGCGACCGGTCGCGTCGGCCTGGTGCTTTCGACGACCAAGGCCGACATCGTCGCGCTGGAACGCGGCGACACTGGAAACCGTCACATTCTGCCCGGCCAACTCGCCGCTGACCTGGCCGCGGCGAATGACATCACCGGACCGGTGCGTTGCGTCTCGGTCGCATGCGTGTCCGGCTTGTTGGCGATCCAGACCGGCGCGGAACTGATCCGGCGCGGTGAAGCCGACTCGGTGATTGTCGCCGGCGTGGATCTACTCTCGCATTTTGTGGTCGCCGGGTTCAGCGCGTTGAAGTCGCTCGACCCGGAAGGTTGTCGGCCATTCGACAAGGATCGCATTGGCCTCAGCGTGGGCGAAGGCGCCGGCGCGATCCTGCTGGCCCGCGGCGCCGGTATGACTGTCGCCGGTTGGGGCAGCAGCAACGACGCGAATCATCTGACCGGGCCGTCCCGCGACGGCTCAGGCTTGGCGTTGGCGATGCAGCGCGCGCTCCGCCGCGCCGGTGTTGCTCCCGGCGATGTCGATTATGTGCACGCCCACGGCACCGGCACGCTCTACAACGATTCGATGGAAGCCTTGGCGCTGCGCTGGGTGTTCGGCGACCGCGTACCGGCGTTCAGTAGCTCGAAGGGTCTGTTCGGCCACACGCTTGGCGCCGCCGGTGTGTTGGAGACAGTTCTTTGCGTCATCGCGGCGAACGACGGTCTCGTGCCCGGCACGCCCCGGTTGCGCGTGCCGGCCGATGACATGCCGGCCACGCTGCAAATCGAGTCGCGCCATGGGGCGAAGTTGCGGACAATTATGAAGATCAATGCCGGTTTCGGCGGAACGAATGCCGCGCTCGCTTTGCGAATATGAACCGTGCTGCCCACATCCAATTCCCCACGGCTGAAGTCCCCGACGGCGCCTGGGCGGCGCGGTTTTCGACATCCTGTCCGCGTTTCGGCCGGATGGACGGGCTCAGCCGCCTGGCGTTGATGGCGGTCGAATCGCTGGGCGTCGAGTTCGAAAACCGGGACGAGGTCGGCGTCTGCCTCGAAACCCGGTATGGCTCGCTCGGCGCTGACCGGCAATTCTTGCGGACGCTCAGTCCGAGCGTGTTCTCGTACACGCTGCCGAGCACCGCGGTCGGCGAAATCTGTATCCGCCACAAGCTGCGCGGACCGGTGTTGTGTTTGTTGACGGAAAGCGGTGACGGACGGCAGGCCCTGGAGCACGGGCAGGCCTGGTTGATGAGCGGCGAGGCGACAAGCTGCCTCTGTCTGTGCGCCGACGCGTCCGGCGATCATCCCGCCGAGGCGGCGGCGTTGTATCTACGCGAGTCAGTGAAGGTTATTGGTTCGTTGCGCGAGCTTTGCATTACCCTGGCGCGTCCTGTATAACATACGACCATGCAAGCGCTGATTGAGGAACTGAAACGGAAGATCGTCGCCGCTGTCAATCTGCAAGAGGTCAAGCCGGAGGAGATCAAGGAGGACGAGCCGTTGTTTGGCGCGGGACTGGGGTTGGACTCGATCGACGCGCTGGAACTCGTCGTAATGCTGGAGCGCGACTACGGCATCGTGATCCAGGAGCAGACGGTCGCGCGAGCGGCGTTCACCTCCGTTCGTTCACTCGCCAGCTTCGTTTCGGAAAAACGCAAGAAATGACCCGCCGCCGCGTCGTCATCACCGGATTGGGGATCATCAGCGCCGCCGGCTGCGGCGCCGGCGAAGTCTGGCAAACGGTGCGCAACGGCCGGAGCGGGCTACGGCCCCTCACACTGTTCTCTTCTCCCCGGTACGGTCACGTGCCGGTCGGCCAGGTCACGGCGGACGTGGATCGGTTGGCCGGCAACGTTCGCGGCTCGCGGTCGGACAAGCTCGCGTGGATTGCCGCGCGCGAGGCCGTCGCCGACGCCGGTGGAACTCTGCCCGCCGACCGGCAGGGCGTCGTGATCGGGGCCACCGTCGGCGGAATGTTGGGCACCGAGAAGTTCGTGGCCGACCGGCTGCGGAATCGGCGGGCCAGCTTTGGGGTGCTCCGCTACCACGAATGCGGCGCGTCCGCGAATCTGATTGCCCGGCAACTCGGCGCGCGCGGGCCGGTGCTGACATTTTCCACGGCGTGTTCCAGCGGCGCGATGGCCATCGGCGCGGGCGGCGAGCTGATTGCCAACGGCGAAGCGGACGCCGTGCTGGCCGGCGGGTGCGATTCCTTGTGCCGGCTGACATTGAATGGATTTGGCTCGTTGCTGCTTCTCGATCCGCAGGGCTGCCGGCCGTTCGACGCGGCGCGTGCCGGGATTTGTCTCGGCGAAGGCGCGGCGGTGCTGGTGTTGGAAGCGGAAGAGACGGCGGCGGCGCGCGGCGCGAGAGTGCTCGCGATGCTGTCCGGTTGGGGCGCGAGTTGCGATGCGTTTCATGCCACCGCGCCGCAGGCGGACGGCAGCGGCGCGCTGGCGGCGATGCGGGCGGCGCTGGCGCGCGCAGGATTGTCGCCGGCCGAGGTCAGCTACGTCAACGCGCACGGCACGGCGACGCGGGATAACGACGCGATGGAAGGCCGCGCGCTGCGGGAACTGTTTGACGGGACCATGCCGCCGGTCTCGTCCACGAAGCGCTGTTTCGGCCACACGCTCGGCGCCAGTGGCGCGGTCAAAGCGGTGGTCTGCGTCCGCGCGTTGCAGGACCAGGCGTTGCCGCCCAGCGCCGGGCTCGGCGAGGCGGATCGGGAAATCGGCATTGAGCCTGTGCGAGAATATCGGCCCGCAACCGTGCGGCATGTACTGAGCAACTCGTTCGGGTTCGGCGGGAACAATGTCGCGCTGGTGTTTTCGCAAACAGCCGCGGCGACGCCGGCAACCGCATCCGGCCGGATTGCGATTGTGGGCGCCGGCACGAGTGCCGGTGATTTCGTGGCGGAGGTCAACCCAGCGCGGCGTCGGCGGTTGAGCCGGTTGCAGCAAATGACTCTGGCAGCCGCGAAACGGTGTTTGCCGTCGGGAGTGGATCCGACGCGGACCTGCGTGGCGATGGGGACGGCGCTGGGCGCGCTGAACGAGGCGACGGCGTTCGTGGAGAATTTGCTGACGAAGAATGAAGCGGAGCCATTGCCGCAGCGGTTCACGAACTCGGTCCACAACGCGTTGGCGGCGCAGGTGGCGATCGAGTTTGGACTGAAGAAGCTCAATTCGACGGCGACGTGCTACGAAGCTTCATTCATGGCGGCGCTGTGGCACGCGACGCAGGAACTTCGCGCCGGCACGGCGTCCGCGGCACTGGTCGGCGCGGCGGATGAGTCAAACGCCTACGCGACGGAGACGGAAAAGCGTTGGGGGTTGCCGTCGATGGCGGAGGGCGCGGCTGTGTTTTGCCTGGCGACCAACCCCTACCCGGCCAGGCCGCTGGCTTATTTGACGAGTGTCCGGCTGGGACGCGACGTGGAAATGCCGGGGGGAATGGACGTGGTGGTGAGCAAGGGCGCGCCGGTGGTTGGATTCCAGACGGCGTTGGATAAGATCGAGGCGGGGTGTCGGCGCGCGGCGGTGTTTACCGTGGCGGCGGACGGGCAGAAAGCGTTATGCGTGCTGGAAGGTTGAGCCGATTTCATTTGTGGACGGCAGCGGCGGTCGTCGCGTGCGCGTTTGTGACGTGGCCGGCCCTCGTGACGGTAATCGGTCTGTACATGTTGGGGGTGGCCGCAGGTGTGACGTGGCCGAAACTTCAATTTTTCATGCCGGTGATTTGCCGCGGCCCGACCGGGCGCAACGCGCTGGCTTTGACATTTGATGACGGCCCGGATCCGTCGGTGACGCCGGCCCTGCTCGCGCTACTGAGGCGGGCCAACGTGAAGGCCACGTTCTTTTGCGTCGGGGAGCGCGTGCAACGACACGCAGACGTGGCTCGGCAAATTGTCACGGACGGACATCTACTGGGCAATCATGGTTTCAGTCACAGCTACCGGACCAACCTGTTTTCCACGGCCCGGCTCCGGGATGAATTGCGCCAGTGCCAGGAAACGCTGGCGAAAGTGGCCGGGGCGCCCCCGAGGTTTTTCCGTCCCCCGATGGGCCTGACCAATCCGCGCGTGGCGCGAGTGGCGCGCGAGTTGGGCTTGACAGCGGTGGGCTGGTCGGCCGGCGGGAAGGACCAACGCGCGCGGTCGGCGGACGAAATCCTGGCGCGGGTGCGGCGCGGGCTGCGACCGGGCGCGATCATCCTGTTGCACGACGCCGGAGTGGATAGCGCGGTCTGGCTGGCGGCGATCGAGCAGTTGCTGGCCGAGCTGCCGCAGAAAGGGTTTGAGACATGTCGGTTGGACGAATTGTTATCGCGGTAATATGTTCCATATGCGTTGCCGGCGCGGCGCGGGCGGAAACAAACGACGCGGGCGCGTTTCTCCGGCGGCTGGCGGCGACCACGGCGAAGGCCGACACGCTGTTCGTCGAGTTTGCGCAAGAGCGGCATCTTGCGTTGTTCGAAGAACCGCTGAGAACCGAGGGCTATCTGGTGTTTCAAAGGCCGAATTCGATCCGCTGGGAAGTCACGAAGCCGTACGCGTCGATCCTGGTTTGCGCCGGCAGCAACGCGGCGCAGTTTGAGCGGACGGATGGCAAGTGGAAGCGGCTCGATTTGAGTTACATGAAATCAATCGGTAACTTCGTGGCGGGAATGGCGATGTTTCTCGAAGGCCGGTACATGGAGCAGCAGAGCGACTACGATGCCTCCGTACGCACCGGGGACGGCACCGTGCTGACCTTGAAGCCGAAACAGAAACAAGCCGCGCAGTTCATCGACGCGTTTGAGTTGCAGTTTGGCGACGATCTCACGGCGGGCGCCCGGCGCGTGACCATGCGGCAACCGGATGGGGATTGGACGAGCATCCAGTTGACGAACGCGGTAGCCAACAAAGCGCTTCCGCCCGGGACATTCGACATGCAGTCGCCGCTGGACATCGAGTCCGTGCGAAAGGCGATCACCAATGCGGACCGGTAGCATCCTGTGGCTGCTGCTGGCCGGCTGCGCGACGGTGTCACCGGTGCGGGACGCGGCCACCGAGCAACGGGCGCGGCAGGCGCTGCAAGAGGCGTGTCCGCGCGGGGTGCGCCTGACGCAGCGCGCCGTCGTGAACGCGGCGGGCCGGCAGTTCTCGTGCGACGGGATTGTGCAGGTTGCGGCGGACGGCGAATTGCGCGCCGCGTTGTTGTCGCCGGTCGGCGTGATGGCCGAGGTCCGCGTGTCGCCAACCGGTTCGGTCGACGTGCTGAAGACGGCGCGGAGTTTTCGCGAGGCCTGGGCACGCCGGTATGTGGCGACGACCGCACAATGGTTGTTTGCGCCAGACGAACCCGCGTTGCAGTTCGGGCGATTGGCGGACGGGCGGGCGACGTTGTGGCGTGAAGGCCCGGAGCGAACGCGGTGGGCATACGTGTTCAGCGCGGACGGGACGCGATGGGAAGAGTTGAGCGTGTCGCGCGGGTGGCAACGGTTCTACCGCGCGGAGCGCAATGGAGACGGCGGGTTCCATGTGACGGCGACGGGATGTGACATCGACTTGAGGATGGTGAAATGAGCCGGTGGCGCAACAGACTGCGTTGGCTGGGATACATCGCCGGCGCGTTGGCGGTCTTGGGCGTCGCGGCATATTTGTATCTGCGCAGTTGCGTGGCCGAACCGCCGGCTCTGCCGGCGGATGTTTCGATCACGAACCTCGTGGCCGAGACGCGCGGCGGGCGGGTATGGTTGGGAAAGAACTGGTTTGAACGACGCGACGGTTTGAATGTGCTGTATCTGACCGGCTCGGCCTTCGAGCGCGGATACGCGAACGGGAAGTTGACCGAGAAACTTGTCCACCAGCAAGAGCAGGTGGTGGTAGACCTGATGAACAAGGCGATCCCGCAACGCTGGGCGCAGTGGATCATCGAGGCGACGGTGGTGTTCCAGACCCGGTATCTGTCCCGGTACGTGTCGCCGGAAATCCAGATGGAAATCCTCGGGATGACGTACGGGTGCCCCGATGTTCGCCCGCAGGACGGGCCGTATTTCGACCGCGTGCTGAGCTACCATGCGGCCCAGGATATTTCGTACATGTTGATGAACCACCCGCTCGTGCGTGGCTGTACCGGCTTCGGCGCGTGGGGCAGCGAAACGGTGGGCGGGCACCTGCTCTGCGGGCGGAACTTCGATTGGGAAGCCGCACCAGTGTTCGACGAGGACCGGGTGATGATCCTGTGTGAGCCGGACAAGGGGATTCCGTTCGCGTCCTTAGCGTGGGCCGGGATGGCGGGGTGCGTGTCCGGCATGAACCGCGAGGGAATTTCCATCACCGTCAATGGCGCGCCGTCGGATTTGCCGGCATACGCCCGCACGCCGACATGCATGGTGGCGCGGGAGGTATTGCAGTACGCGCATACACTGGACGAGGCCACCGCGATCATCCGCCGCAGTGAGGTGTTTGTGTCAGCGCTGTTTCTGGTCGGGAGCCGGCGCGACGGACGATTCATCATTATCGAGAAGACGCCGACCCGAACGGCGCTGCAACCGGGGCCGGCGGGCGATTTCATCGTGCAAGCCAACCATTACCTGACGACGGAACTGAAGGACATCCCCATCAACGTCAAGTTTATGAGCGTGGACACGTCGGTCAGCCGGGCGGCGCGGATGGATGAGTTGCTGCGGGCGCGGGCCGGCCGGCTCGACGCGCCGGCGGCGGCGGCGATCCTCCGCGACCGGGAGTTGCCGGGCGGCGTTTTCGCAGGCAACGGGCACCGGACTTCGCTGAATCCGCTGATCGCAACGCACGCCGTCGTCATGGATCTGACCGACGGCATCTTCTGGGCTGCGTGCCCGCCACATCAACTCGGGAAATTCGTGGCGTTCGACATGAACGATTTCAACCGGGCGCTGCCGGACAAGACCATCGCTGCCGACCCGTTTGACTACGAGACGTACCGGCGATCGCAGCAGGCGCTGGAAAGCGGTTGGGCAGCGCTGAAGCGGCACGACGCGGTGGCCGCGGCGGAATCGGCCCGGTGGGCCGAGGAGCTGAACCCAGGTTACTACAAGAACTCGTGGCTGCGGGGCGCGGCGCTGCTGGAGCGGGGCGACAAGGAGGCAGCGCGGACGGCGCTCATGGAGGCGGAAGCGCGGCGACCGGCGCTGGGCCGGGAACGCCACCAGATTGAGGAGTTGCTGCGGGCGTCGCAACCATGACCACGGAACGCCAGCCATTCTTTCCGTTCACCGTGCTCCGGTTCCTGATCGGGTACGCCACGTATTACGGGGCGAACTTCGTATTCATCACGGTGGGCGGACCGCTGTTGTTGTTGCTGACATTCGTACCGCGCGCGAAAGCCTGGATCATGCAAGTGGTGGTGCATCATTACCTTGCTTTCCTGAGCCGACGGTGGCTGCCAGTGCTCGGCATTTACCAAATCGCGGAACTGCCCGCAGCGATACCGCCGCAGCCGGTGGTGTACGTGGCCAATCACCGGGGGTTCATGGATGCCCCGTTGCTGCTGGGCCTGTTGCCGCGCACGGGCGTCCTGGTGAAGACGCATTACACGCGCTGGATGCTGCCGGGGATTCTGGCGCGGCATTTCGACCTGGTGGCGATCGATCCGAATTCGCGCGCGTCGGTGCAGGCCGCGCTTGAACGTTGCCGGGCGATCACGGCGGCCGGCCGCAGTTTGCTGGTGTTTCCCGAAGGGACGCGGGCGCGGACGGGGCGGCTGGGGCGCTTCAAGGAAGTGGCGTTCCGGTTGGCGGTGGAGACGTGCACGCCGGTTGCGCCGGTCGTGATTCACTCGACGCAACCGTTCATGGCGAAGGTCCCCGGTAGCGTGTTCCCGCGCCGCCGGAATGTGTACCGCATCCGCCTTCTTGACCTGGACGCGGTCTTACCGGATGATTCCAGCGATGCGCTGGCGGACCGCGTGTACCAGCGCATGGCGCGCGAGCTCAAAGAACTCGACAGAGGTACGGTGTGGGAGACGCTGTGAAAACCTTCGAGAACGACGCGGTGCGGGAAATCCTCCCGCACCGGCCACCGTTTTTGTTCGTGGATCGCGTGACGCAGTTGGCGCCGGGCCGGTCGATTGTCGCGGAGCGGTTGCTGCGCGCCGATGAGCCGCAGTTCGCCGGACATTTCCCGCAACGCGCCATCATGCCGGGCGTGCTGGTGACCGAGGCCCTGGCGCAAACCAGCGGATTGCTGTTGGGACTGAGCCGGTCAGCGGCACAGCCGGCGGGCGCGATGTTCTATCTGGCAACCAGCAACATGAAGTTCCTCAGCCCGGCCGTGCCCGGCGAAACGCTGACGCTTCGCGCCGAGAGCGAACGTGACCTCGGCAGGCTGTCGCGGTTCGCCGTCGAAGCCGCCGTCGGCAAACGGCTCGTCGCGACCGGGACGATCACGCTCGCGATGGTGGAGGGTGCACCGTGAAGTTGCTGCTGGCGCGCGGCTATCCGCGCCGGACCGGGTTCACGCATCGGGTGACCGAGCTGTTCCTCGAAGGCGTTCGTGACACAGGCGCGACGGTCACCGACGTCGATCTGACCAGCGCCAACATCCAGCCGTGCACCGGTTGTTACGATTGCTGGTTTAACACACCGGGCCAATGCATTCACCAGGACGACATGAATCAACTGCTGGAGGCGGTGCTGGCCGCCGACGTGCTGGTGTGCGCCACGCCGCTGTATTTTTATTCGATGACGTCGTGCATGAAGACATTCATCGAGCGGTTATTCCCCCTGTTCTCTCCGGGCGTCGAGCCCAGCGGCGCAGGCTATCCCCGCAACCACCTCCGCTACCCCGAGCGCTGGCGCGGCAAGAAACTGATCACCATCGTCACCGGCTCGTTGCGTCATCCCGAGATGTACCGGCCGATCAATGACACATTCCGCCTGATCGCCGACGGCCTCGATCTTGAGTTGGGCGGACAGCTCACCCGATCCGAATCGTACATACTGGATTTCACCTTATCCAAGCCGCGCACGATGAAGCTTGTCGAACAAGCGTTCCGTGCCGCCGGGTGCGAGGCGGGGACAACCGGGCGGTTGTCGGCGAAGACGACCAGAGAGGCCGCGCTGCCGCTCACGGCCGACGAGCTGCACTACGTGACGTACACCAACCTCTACTGGGAGCATGCCTCGCGGCTGGGACGCGACGGCGTGGATCTGGCGGCCGTCCAACAGCGCGTCGCGGCTGATCCACACATTTTGATGCGCGAAATGGCCCGCAGCTTTGACCCGCAAGCAGCGGGCGACATCCACGCCATTCTCCAATTCGATTTTCCCGACCGCAATATCCATTACCGGCTGACGATCGACCGTGGCCGCTGCGAGCTCGAAGAGATGGAGACGACAACCCCCCACTTGCGTATTACCTGCGCGTCGGACACCTGGTTGAAGATTCTCAGCAAACAAATTGCGGTGCGGGACGCGCTCGGCAACCGTCAACTCGCGTTAAACGGCGAGAAGGGATTGTTTGCGAAGCTGGAGCGTTACTTTCCGCCGACCGCACTCTGAGCAGCCGCCAATTCCACCCCGCGCAGGTTGTTGACGTGAATGATCCGCACATCGTTGCCGAACCCGTTGACGCGCGCCAAGCCGGCCAGCACGCGCCCCGGGCCGACCTCGAACAAAGCGGCCGGCGACAACGCCCGCAACGTCTCCATGCACATACGCCAGCGGACCGGCCCGGCCAGCGTGTCGGTGACATGTTGTTTGATGAGCTGCGGATTGTTTTCACTCCGGCCGGTCGCGTTGAGGATCAGGCGCGTGCGTGGCGGACGGAACGTGAGCGTCTCGGCCCACGCGGCGAACTCGCGGCGCGCTTCCGCCATGAATGGGCTGTGCCAGGGCCCCGCCACGGCGAGCTTGCGGCAGTGGCCCAACCGGCGAGCCAATGCGTCGAGCGCGTCGAGTTCGCCGGACAGCACGATCTGCGTGGGCGCGTTGTCGTTGGCAATAACGACATTGTCGGGAAGTTCGGGAAGGTGATGCCCGTCCTGAATCGTCACGGCCAACATGCCGCCGCGAACTCGCGAGGCGACTTTGTCCATGAGTTCGCCCCGTTTGCCGGCCATGATGACCGCCTCCTCGAACGTCACCACACCGGCCGCGGCCAGAGTGCTCAGCTCACCGAGTGAGTGTCCGAGGACGACATCGGCTTTCACGCCGCGCGCGGTGAGGTGACGGAGATAACCAAGCGAGACAGCCACCAGTAGCGGCTGAAGGTAAACGGTCCGGCACAGCGTCTTCTCGGGCCCGCGCAGGCAAATTGGTTCGAGGTCGGCGCCGACGCAGTGGCTGGCGCGCTGGACCAGCGTTCGGAACTCGGGGTCGGTGCGGAACAAATCGGCCGCCATGCCGACTTCCTGCGAGCCCTGACCGGGAAACAGGAACGCGTTCACGTGGCTGCCGAAGTCAGGCCACCGTCCACGACGATCGTTTGCCCCACAACGAACGACGCCTCCGCTGATGCCAGGAACGCCACGACGCCGGCAACCTCTTCGGGACGGCCGAGCCGCTTGAGCGGGGTGCGCTCGATGTTCGCCTCCTTGATGTCGCGCGGCAGACGCGCCGTCATGTCGGTTTCGATGAAGCCCGGCACAACGCAGTTGACGCGGACGCCCTTCGGGGCGAGTTCGGCGGCCAGCGACCGGGTGAAGGCGATGAGGCCGCCCTTGGAAGCCGAGTAGTTGGTCTGCCCGGCCACACCGATCAGACCGGAAATCGACGCGACATTGATGATGGTACCGCGCCGCGCCATCAGCATCGGACGGGTGACGGCTTTGGCCCACCGGAACGCGCCGTTGAGATTGGTGTCGAGCACGCGCAGCCAATCGTCTTCGGGCATGAGCATCAGAAACTGGTCCCGCGTGACGCCGGCGTTGTTGACGAGCACATCGATCCGGGCCGCTTCTTCGAGCACACGCCCCACCACCGCGTCCACGGCTTGCGGGTCGGTTTGTGAACAGCGGATGGCCGTCGCGCCGGACGCCCTGGCGACGCCCGCGGCGGCCTCCTCGTTCTGGTGGTACGTGAAAAAGACCTTCGCGCCCAGCCCGGCAAATCGGCTGACGACGGCAGCACCGATCCCGCGCGAGCCGCCGGTCACGATAACGACCCGATCCTGAAACTCCCCGCTCATTTCAGCGCCTGGTAGCGCTGCCACAGATCGTCGGGCCAGCGCACGATGAGTTCGTTGGTGTTGAAGTCGACCAACGTGGCCACTGTCACGCCGCTGGCGGCTTCGACCTTTGTCGCGGCGTGCACCAGCGAGTGCTCGAATTCCAACCGGCCTTCGTATTCCGTCTGCAGCCGGTGGGTCGTGTACAGCACCAGTTCGTCTCCGTACCGAACGGGCTGCTGGTAGTGGCAGGAATTGTGAACCACCGGCATGGCGACGCCGCGGCGGATGGCTTCCCCGAGGGGTAGCACCTCGAATGAGATCTGCAGCCGTCCCTCCTCGAACCAGAGGAAATACTGCGCGTTGTGCACCACACCCATCATGTCCACCTGATGAAACTCCGGGTGGATGACGAGCTTCCGACGGATTAAATGCGGCGCGCTCACACTTCGTCCAACTTCACCTTGAGGCTCTTGGGCAGAATCGGCGGCATGGAAATTGTCCGCACCGTCTGACCGGACGCGAGACGATAATCCAACCCCGAGTAGGCCTGCCCAATCGGCAACACCGCCAACCCGAGCGGTCGATCCAACACATCGGAAAAACAGGTTGCCACAACTTCGCCACCCGGGGCCAGTTTCCGGCGCCCGTCGATGCTGGTGATGCCGACGAGTTTCTGTTTCAGTCCGGCCGCCCGTCGCTGCTTGATGGCGGCCGCGCCACGGAAATCCTCCTTGTCGAAGTCGATCATCCACTGGAGTCCAAGCACCAGGGGATCGCGCACCCGCCGGCCTTCGGCGTGGATGTTGAAGAAGCGGCCTTCCAGCCGGAGTTCCTGATGAATGTCGAAGCCGCAGCATCGGCCGCCGCATTTCTGCGTGACTTCGTGCAGCTTGTCGAACAGCGCTTCCGCCACGCTGACGGGCGCCAGCAGCAGATAACCGAATTCACCGGTCTTGCCAGCCCGAAAGAGATACACCGACCGGGCCTGGAACGAATACATCTCAACGGAAAGGTACGGCAGCCCGAGCACGTTCGCGCCGAAGATCTCGCGAACCACTTCCCACGCGCGCAACCCGTCCACGCCGAGCAATACATGGGAGCCGGTCAGGTCCTCGAAGCTCGGATCGAGGAGGCGTGTGATTTCCGCGTCGGGCACGATGCTCTCACAGAGGAAAATGAATTCGCGGTCGTTGTTGGCGATGTAGCAATCCGCGACGAGCATTCCGTCATCGTCCGCCAGGAACGTGTGGAGGACGCGGCCGAATCGGATGCGCGGCACATTGCCGGCGACCAGGGCGTCGAGGAGATCAATTCCCTTTTCCTCCGGTACCCGAAACGCCTGCACGAAGGAAAAATCCGTCAGCCCGACGGCGTCGCGCACGGCGGCGTATTCACCAGCGCGTCCCGCCACACGGGTGGCGATCTCGCGTCCGTGTTGCTCGGCAAACGTGGCGCCGAGCGCGGCCGGCTTCGTGCGCAGGGGAGACAGTCTCATGGCGCACCGCTCCGCTTGTCCTGCTCCGTGATCACAAAATCCACGATCGAATTGATGGAACGCAGGATGGCCGTGCTGTCTTCCGGGAACTTCAGCTTGAAGCAACTCTCCGTGCAGAGCACGATTTCCAAGGCGTCCAGGGAATCCAGGCCGAGTCCGGAGCCGAGGAGCGAAACATCTTCGTGGAGATCTTCCGGCGTATAGGGCAGATTCAACCGGCGGATCAACTCCTCCTTGAGGGTGGTGATCACCTGCGCGCGACGTTGAATGATCTGTTCCGTGCTTGTCATGCTTGAGAATCTCGCAAGTGTCGCGGGGTCTTCTTATACCGGTCTCGCGCGACGGCTGGCAAGCACTATCACGGCGCCCGGGTGCTCGGCCTACCGGAAGTCCGCGTGGCAGGCCCGGCAACTGGCGCGCATGGCGCCCAGCGCCTCGGAGGCCGCCTTGACGTTCTTCGATTGCGCGGCGGCCGTAAGTTCGCCGGCCTGCCCGGCGAGCGAGTCGGCCAATTCGTTCCAATGCTGGCCTTTCGAGAAATCGCCCTTGATTTTGGCGGTCGTCAACTGGAGTCGCTCGCCGATGGCGAGGAACGCGGCCCAATCGGCGTCCGAGTACGCGGGAGCGTTAATCTTCTTGAATGCCGGATCGGTCAACTGTGCCTGCGCCCACATTACGGACTTCAGGTCCTTGGCGGACGGAATCTCGGCGTTGGTGAGATAGCGTGTCGGCGCGCAGGCGGTCAACGCGACGGCGACCAGCGCGGGAATAAATCGTCTCATTTGGGATCTCCTGGTGATTCTGGTTGGCGGACGACGACGACAAAATTGTAGCCGATGTCGGTGCGGGCGGCAAGGGTGTTTCGTGGCCTGGGGGAACCGGTGGGTACATCATGACCCCCCTGCGGTGAAGTTGAAGGTGGTGAGCACTACTAGGTTGAATGAGCTGCGGGGATACCTCCGGAGGTATCCCCGCAGTGGATTGAGGAGTACAACGC
>Ga0335069_10000153_pt1 | contig 116800 bp, 108 predicted proteins | sample Lox_Sample_11_FD_206714 | JGI IMG/M metagenome (GOLD analysis project Ga0335069, IMG submission 206714) | Soil microbial communities from Loxahatchee National Wildlife Refuge, Florida, United States - Lox_Sample_1.1 | ecosystem: Environmental > Terrestrial > Soil > Wetlands | place: USA...
CCCGAACGGCACTTCTCCGACAGCTTCATCACCGTTCGGCTCTTCGTCGCGCGAAGCATCGCTTTATGGCTACCTCGGTGCCCTGCCTGCCATCGACCAAGAACCTTGTGACGCAGTAGTGCTAACCGCCCGACATCACACGTGTCGGCCCTTCGAGCTGCGGAAGTTGGGCTAGGGTCGGCCAGGGGTCGCCTACGGGCCGCAGCCGCCGTCCGCCTGCGGGCTGAAGGTCCAGCGGAAGACCTGAACGCTGTAGTTCGGCAGGGGCTCCATGTTGGGCGTCCCGCCGTCGAGCGAGGGCTCGGTCGTGACGGCCGCGAAGCCGTTCGACACCGCCATCTGGAGGACGTGCGAGCGCGGCAGCGGCGCGTCGTAGTCGGACGGCCGGAAGTGCACCGGCGTCGGGTCCCGGACGATGTTGCTCGAGTCGGAGGGAGGCGGCAGGCTCTGGTCGTAGAAGAGGCCGATGCCGGACTGCGTCGTGGGGTCGTAGTCGACGAACCAGCGGACCTCGTCCGTCTCGGTCGTGCTGTAGTCGATGACGCTCGCCGAAACGAGGAAGTCCGCGCCCCCGTCGCAGACCGACGGCGGCCCGTAGGCGGTCGTCGGGACGCCCGGCTGCGCGGTGCTCGTCTCGACGAACGGCGGCGCCGTGAGCACGCCCGCGTCCACGGTCCCCACGCCCGGCAGCGGCTGCGGGAGCGGGCAGGCGCCGACGAGCACCGCCAGGCCCACGACCGCCGACCCGAGCGCCAGTCTTCGCACGCCGTCCGTCACGCCGCACCTCCGCGGCCGCGCTCGCCGTCGGCCGTCTCCAGCGGGGACTCCTGGGCACGTCGCTCGGCCTCGACCTTCTCCAGGTGGCGGAACACGGTGCGCGGGTCCACGTCGAGGTCCTTGGCGGTCTTCGTCCGGTTGCCGCCGTTTCGTTCCAGCACGTCGTTGATGTACCGCTTGCGATACTCCTCGAGCGCCTGGGCGAGCGGCATCACCGCCTCGAGCTCCTCCGCGCGCAGGTCGAGGTCGTCGGCGGTGACGAGCGGGCCGTCCGCCAGGACCACGGCCTTCTTCACCCGGTTCTCGAGCTCCCGGATGTTCCCGGGCCAGCGGTACTTCCGCATCGCCGCGACGGCTGCCGGCGCGAAGCCCCGCGTCCGGGACCCGAACTCCCGCGTGGCGCGCTGCAGGAACCACCGGGCGATCACGAGCACGTCGTCTCCGCGGTCGCGCAGCGGAGGCAGGCGGATCGAGATCACGTGGAGGCGGTAGTAGAGGTCCTCGCGGAACGTGCCCCGCCGGACCTCCTCGTCGAGCACCTTGTTCGTCGCGGCGACCACGCGGATGTCGACCGACTCGGGCCGCGTGTCGCCCACCTTCACCACCGCGCGGTCCTGGAGGGCGCGTAGGAGCTTCACCTGGAGGGCGAGCGGCATCTCCCCGATCTCGTCGAGGAACAGCGTTCCCCCCGCCGCGGCCTGGAAGCGCCCGGGGCGCGTGGCGATGGCGCCCGTGAAGGCGCCCTTCACGTGCCCGAAGAGCTCGCTCTCCATGAGCCCCTCCGGGATGGCCGCGCAGTTCACCGCCACGAAGGGGCCCCGGGACCGCGCCGACCTCCGGTGGATCTCCCGCGCCACGAGCTCCTTGCCGGTCCCGGTCTCGCCCTCGAGGAGCACCGTCACGTCCGTCGCGGCGACCTTCTCGATGCGGCGGTAGACCTCCCGCATGCTCGCGCCGGCACCGACGAGCTCGCCGTACCGCCGGCTCTCGGCCGCCTCCCGCAGGACCTCGTTCTCCCGCCGCAGGTCGTCGAGGAGCAGCGCGTTCTGCAGGAGGAGCGAGGCCTGCGCGGAGAATATGGTCAGCGTCTCGAGGGCGCGGACGTCGAAGAGGTCGACGACGTTGTCGTTGCCGAGGTAGATGACCCCGAACACCTGGCCCCGCGCCGTGAGCGGGGCGCACATCACCGAGCACAGCTTCAGGTTCACGACGGAGGACGAGCTCGACCACTCCTCGTCGTGCAGCGCGTCGGCGACGACGAGCGGGCGCCGCGTGCGCACGACCTTCTGGACGATGGAGTCGGAGACGCGGGCCACGGCGTCCTCGACGGAGCCGCGCGAGAGGTTGCGCGCCGCCCTCACCACCGGCGCCCCGTCCTCGAGCACGATGACGAACCCCTTGTCGGCGTGGGTCACCTCGACGAGCGCGTCGAGCAGCGCGTCGAGGAGGCCGGACAGGTCCGAGGCGCCGAGCAGCCGCCGCGAAAAACGCACCAGCGCGTGCACGGCGTCCTCGCGCGCGGGCCGGTCGGCCGAGGACTCGGCGACCTCGGCCTCGGCCGGAGGCGAGAAGACGAGCTCGACGGAGCCGAGCCGGAGGACGTCCCCGGGGGCGAGCCGGCAGGTGCTGCGGCGACGACCGTTGACGAGCAGGTCGGCGCCCTCGTGGCACGCGGCCGTGTACTCCTTGCCGTCGAAGTGGACGTGCAGCGCGGTGGGGGGCAGGCGGGGGTCGTCGAGCGCCACGTCGCTCGCCGGATCTCGCCCGACCGTCGTGATGCGGCGCTCGAGCGGGACGCGGCGCCGCTTGCCATCGGGGGTCTGGACGAGGAGATCGGCCACGGGGTTGCCTAGAACTTCCAGGAGAGCTTCACGCTCGCCTTCGTCGGCGAGACCTCGGTCTCGACGCGCGGGACGTAGTGGACGAGGGCGTCCGCCACCCCGTAGGCGTAGCTCGCCCAGAAGAGCGCCGCCGAGACGTACTTCACGATGTCGAGGTTGTTCAGGATCTGGCGGTCCGAGTCCGGGATCGGAGGGTTGCTGCAGTTCGTGGCGGTGTTGATCGTGCAGCGGCGGGACGGGTCCTGGGCGATGGCGTTGTGCGCGAGGATCGCACCGAGGTTCACGGCACCGAAGAGGACCTGCGAGACCGCGAGGATCGTGCCCTTCGTGGTGTCCCCGTTCTGGAACTGGCCCGCTCCGAAGGGGAGGAAGTTGATGATGTAGACCCTCTCCTGGACGATGACGAGCTTCGTCGGTGGCCCCGCGCGGGCCTGCTCCTCGGCGAGGAGCTTGCGCCGCGCCTCCTCGGCGAGGCGCTCCTGCTCCTTCAGCTGCTTCTGGCGCTCCCGCAGCGGCTGCAGCTGCGGCTCGGCCTCGCGCTTCACCCGGTCGAAGAACTCGACGATGTTCGGCGGGACGAGGAACGGGTCGAGCGTGTAGTCGGGGTTGATGGAGAGGAGGTGGATGAAGGCGTCCCGCGCCGCGGCCTGGTCGCCGAGTTGGAACTCGGCGAGCCCCAGGATGCGCCAGGCCTCGATGGCCTGCTCCTCGGGGAGCTTCGGGTACTGCTCGAGGACCTGCCGGACCGCCCCCGCAGCGTCGGCGTACGCGCCGAACTCGTAGCGGTCCTTCGCGCGCTTGAGGTCGGAGGCGGGCGTCGCGAGGAGCAGGGCGAGGAGGATCGCAGTCACGGCGTCCCCTCCTGCCGCACGGCGGGCACGGTGATCTCCTGGCCAGCCCGGATGCGGAGCGGCGCGACGGCCGGCGCCTGCCCCGGTGCCTCGATCCGGAGCTCGGCCTCTCCCTCGTAGGGCGTCTCCGATCCCGCCGGGACAGGGACCCGGAAGGGCGAGCGGCGCGAGTCCTCCGCCGTGCCGAGTAGCTTGCCGTCGAGCCAGACCCGCGCCTCGGCGTCGCCCTCGACCCGGAGCAGGGCCGGGCGCGGAGCGAGCGGTACCCGGATCTCGCCGAGCCTGGCCGCCTCCGCGGCGTCGATCGACCTCTCGTACGGCTCGCAGCACGGGTGCTCGAGGCGGAGGCGGTGCTTTCCCGGGCCGAGGTCGAACTCCACCCGCTGCGCGCCGCGAGCGACCTCGACGCCGTCGAGCAGCGCGCGCTGCGCGTAGGGGCGCACCTGGACCGCGAGGCGCACCGGGGCCGGCCGGGGAGGGGCGACGGCGCGCTGTGTCGTGGGCTCGACCCGGCGCGGCGCCTCCGCCACGGCGGGAGGCGGCTCGGCCGGGGGGGCGGCCGCGGGAGCCGGCTCCGCCACGGGCGGGGGCGCGGTGCGCGGCTCCGGACGCGCCTCGGTCGGCGCCGCGACCGGAGGCGGCGCCGGGCGGTGAGCGAACCGGCGCGCCGTCACCGCGACGGCGGCGACGGCCACCGCGGCGACCGCAGCGAGGGCCGCGACCCGCGCGGCCCGCCGCCACCGGTTTCGCCTCGCCACGCGGGCGAGGTGGCGCAGGACCACCGGATTTCCCGGCTCGAGGGCGAGCACGCCGTCGAAGGCGTCGAGCGCGCGCGTCACCTCGCCCCGGGCCAGGCAGTCCTCGCCCCGGGCCAGGCGAGCCTTGACGAGGCGCGCCGGGAGCTCGCGCTTGAAGCGCTCCGGGTCGGAGAGGAAGGCCCCGAGCTCCTCCTCCGGTCGCTCGAGCCCGTCGGCCGCGAGCGCCCGGTCGAGCTCGTCGCGCAGCTCGGCTGCGCTCTGTTGTCGCCGGGCCGGATCCCGCTCGAGGGCGCGGCGGATGATGCGGGCGAGGTCTCCCCCGAGGGCCTTGGCGGAGGAGCGGGGGTCCGGGTACTCCCCGTCGACGACGCGGCGCATGGTCGCGGTCGGGTTGGGGGCGTCGAAGGGCAGCGCCCCGGTCGTGAGCCAGTAGAGGATCGTACCGAGAGAGAAGACGTCGGAGCGGGCGTCGGCGTCCCGCCCCTCGATGATCTCGGGCGCCATGTGGTTCGGCGACCCGACGAGCGCCCCGGTCATCGTCATCTTGTCGCCGAGCGCCAGGATGCGCGCGATCCCGAAGTCGGCGAGCTTCACCGCGCGCCGCCCCTCGCCCTCGGACACCATGACGTTGTCGGGCTTCAGGTCGCGGTGGATGACGCCGGCGGCGTGCGCGTGCACGAGCGCGTCGGCGAGCGCCCGGCAGACGAGGGCGCCCACCTCCGGCGCGCCGACTCCCACCTCCTCGGCGAAGGCGCGCAGGGTCCGTCCGTGGACGAACTCGGTGACGATCCAGCTCTCGTCCGCGTCGTCGCCCGAGTAGTCGTAGATCTCGACGATGTTGGGGTGGGAGAGCCGGGCGACCGCTCGCGCCTCCCTCGAGAACCGGGCGCGGGACTCCGCCCGGGCGGCCAGGTGTGGGTGGAGGACCTTCACCGCCACCTCTCGGTCGAGCACGGTGTCGCGCCCGCGGTAGACCGCGGACATGCCGCCCGTCCCGACCTGCTCGATGAGCTCGTAGCGGTCGATGCGCCGGACGAGATACCGGTCCCTGGCTGTCGGCGTGGCCATCCGGGCGCGTCAACTATGACACGGATGACACGGGGGGACCATCTCGCGGAGGCAACCCGAGCGGGCCGACCGGAAGGAGACGCCGCTCGAGGAGACCGTGAATGGTCGAGGGGATGGCGTCCACCGACACCGGGTGGTCGAGCCGGAACCCGATGGCGCGGAGCCTCCGGGTGTCATAGTAGTGGTCGGCCTCCAGCCAGTGGAGGACCTCGCGATCCACCCGCGGGGCGAAGCCGGGGTCCGCGCCGTGCCGGAGCGCCATGGCCCGCCAGGCGGTCGCGAGCCGCCGGTTCACGGGGTCGAGCAGCATGCGGTCCGGGACGTGCCTGAGGAGCCAGGTCGCCGCGCTCCACATCCTCGGGGAAAAGGGCAGCACCCGCCCCGGCTCGTGGCCGAGCGCCGCGAGCGCCGCCGACGCGTGCTCGGCGAGGGGGAGGGGGGCGTCGTCCGCCACGTTGAAGGCCCGGCCGACGACGTCCCGGTCGTCGCCGTGGAGGGCCACGTGGGCGACGGCGCGCGCGACGTCGTCGAGGTGGACGAGGTGGGTGACGGGTCCGCGGCGGAGGATGGGGACCCGGCGGCGCCCCGCGTGGACGAGCGCGACGAGCGCCAGCGCCCGCACCGGCCCGCGTCTCAGGCTCGGGCCGTAGACCAGGGCCGGGCGGACGACGACGAGCGGGCAGCCCTCGCGGAACGAGGCCCAGGCGGCCCGCTCGGCGCCCCAGCGAGCGCGCTCGAAGGCGCTCCGCGGACTCTTCGGCTCCCCCTCGCCGCAGGGGAGGTGGCGCGGGCGTCCGTAGACCGAGACCGTGGACACGAGGACGAAGCGGCGCGCCCCGGCGCGAAGCGCCATGCGCGAGGCATCCCAGGCGGCCCGTGCCTCGAGGCGCGCGCGGTCCGGCTCCCCGAACTCGCGGGGGGTGCGCACGCCCGTGTGGACGAACACCTCCGCACCGCGGGCGTCGGCGGCCGACGCGAGCGCGCCCGGACGCACCTCGAGGCCTTGCCTCGCGAGCTCGGCGCGGACGGCGTCGAAGAGGGCGCCGGGGGAGCCTGTGACGACGGCTGCGCGGGCCATCACGCAGGGCCGCGGCCGGGGCGCCGCCCGGCGGGCTAGGCGCGCACCTCCGGCGGCTTCTCCGCCGGCTTTTCCTTGCCGCCCTTGCCCTCGGGTTCGGGCGGGGGCGGCGGCTTGCGGCCGACGGGGTTCTCCTCCATGGCCGCCGCGAGCACCTCGTCCATGTGGGTCGCGAAGACGAACTCGAGCTCCTTGCGCGCCTGCTCGGGGACGTCGATGAGGTCCTTCTCGTTGCGCGCCGGGAGGATGACCCGCTTGATGCCGGCGCGGTGCGCGGCGAGCACCTTCTCCTTGATCCCGCCGACCGGCAGGACCAGCCCGCGCAGGGTGACCTCCCCGGTCATGGCCACGTCCGACCGGACGCGGATCCCGGTCAGGAGCGAGACGAGGGCGGTGAGGATGGTGACGCCGGCGCTGGGCCCGTCCTTCGGGATGGCGCCTGCCGGGAAGTGGATGTGCAGGTCCGTCCGCTCGAGGAAGTTGGAGGGAATCCCCAGGGTCTCGGCCTTGGCGCGCAGGTAGGAAAGGGCCGCCTGGGCCGACTCCTTCATGACCTCCCCGAGCTGCCCGGTCAGGGTCAGGGACCCCTTGCCCTGCATGCGGGTGGCCTCGATGAAGAGGATGTCGCCGCCGGCCGCGGTCCAGGCGAGGCCGGTCGCCACGCCCGGGATCTCGGTGCGCTCCGCCGTCTCGTTCCAGAACTTCTCGGGCCCGAGCATGTCGGCGAGGTCCTTCTCGTCGACGATGCGCTTCGTGCCGGCCTGGATGCGGCCGCTCGCCACCTCGACGGCGATGGCGCGGGCCACGTCGGCGATGCGGCGCTCGAGGTTTCGCACGCCGGCCTCGCGCGTGTAGGCCATGATCATCTTGATGAGAGCCTTCTCCGTGATCTCGATGGTCTCGGCGGAGAGACCGTGCTCCTTCAGCTGCTTGGGGATGAGGTGCTTCTGCGCGATGCGCGCCTTCTCCTCGAACGTGTACCCGGGCAGCTCGAGGATCTCCATGCGGTCCTTCAGGGGGCCGGGGATGGGGTCGAGCAGGTTGGCGGTGGCGATGAACATGACCTTGGAGAGGTCGTAGGCCACGTCGAGGTAGTGGTCGGAGAACGAGTGGTTCTGCTCGGGGTCGAGCACCTCGAGGAGCGCCGCGCTCGGGTCGCCGCGGAAGTCCGCCCCGAGCTTGTCGATCTCGTCGAGCATCATGACCGGGTTCACGCTCCCGGCCTTCTTCATGGACTGGATGATGCGTCCCGGGAGCGCGCCCACGTAGGTGCGCCGGTGGCCGCGGATCTCGGCCTCGTCGCGCACGCCTCCGAGGCTCAGGCGAACGAACTTGCGCCCGGTCGAGCGCGCGATCGACTGCCCGAGCGAGGTCTTGCCCACCCCTGGCGGGCCGACGAAGCAGAGGATGGGACCCCGCATGTCGTTCTTGAGCTTGCGGACGGCCAGGTACTCGAGGATCCGCTTCTTGATCTTGTCGAGGCCGTAGTGGTCGGCGTCGAGGATCTGGTGGGCGTTCTCGATGTCGAGATTGTCGTCGGTCTTCTTCGACCAGGGGAGGTCCGCGATCCAGTCGAGATAGGTCCGGGCGACCGTGTACTCCGAGCTGGCGGTCGGGATGCTCTTCAGCCGGTTGAGCTCCTTCTGCGCGACCTTCTCGACCTCCGGGGGCAGGCCGGCCTTCTTGAGGCGCTCCCCGAGCTCGTCGAGCTCCTCCTCCTCCTCGCCGAGCTCCCCGAGCTCCTCCTTGATCGCCTTGAGCTGCTGGCGCAGGTAGTACTCCCGCTGCGTCTTCGACATCTCGCCCTTCACGGCGCTGTCGATCTTGTTGGAGAGCTTCAGGATCTCGCGCTTGCGGTTCAGGAGCTCGAGGACGAGCTTCATCCGGGCCTTCAGGTCGACCGTCTCGAGGACCTGCTGCTTCTCCTCGATGGGGACGTCCACGTTCGCGGCGATGAGGTCCGCGAGGTGGCCCGGGTGCGTGATGGAGTCGACGAGCTCGGTGGCCGCGGTCGGCAACTCGGGCATGAGCTCGATCACCTCGCGGGCGAGCTTCTTCAGGTTGATGGCGAGCGCCTCCACCTCGACGTCGTCCACCGCCGTCTTGTCCTCGACGGGCTCCACCCGCGCCTTGAGGTAAGGCGTCTCCTGCACCAGGTCGAGGACGCGGACCCGGGCGAGCCCCTGCACGACGAGGGAGTAGTTGTCCTCGCCCATCTTGAGGAGCTTCACGATGCGGGCCACGGTGCCGACCGTGTACAGGTCGGCGGCGCCGGGGTCCTCCTCCTCGGCGCGGCGCTGCGTGACGACCCCGATCACCTGCTCGTCGCGGACCGCGTCCTTGATGAGGGCGATCGTCTTCTGCCGTCCGACGGCGAGCGGGAGGACCCCGCCCGGGAAGAAGACGGAGTTGCGAAGCGGCAGGATGGGGAGGACCTGGGGGATGTCCTCCTTGTTGATGAGGGCGGGCGGGCCCATCGCCGGAGCGACCTGGGCACCCGAAGCCTTCTTGTCCTTCTCCGACATGGCCTGCTCCTTCCACACCCTAGAGGACGCGCCTCGTCGATCGGTGAGGATAACAGATGAGAAACGGCCGGGCCGCGGAGTTTCGTCCGCCGCCGACCGACCGAGCGCCGCCTCTCTACCGCACCGGACCGGCGCCCCGGCGGGGACCGGCGAACTCGCTGTGGACGGGGCCCTCGCTCGGCGTCGCGAGGCCCCCGAGCTCGTTCTCCGCCTCGCCGTCGTCGAAGTACTCGAAGCGGGCGGCGGGTCGCTGCTGCGGTGCCGGCTGCGGCCCGTCGGCCGGGGACCAAACGCGCTTGCGTGTCATGGGATCCATTTAAGGCGCGTTCCGGCGCGGTCAAGCACCCCGCACCCGCGAGGGCCCGTTTGACAGTGCCGCGCGGCGGTCGATAGCATCGCGACCGCTTGCGCCTAGGCCACATCAGCGACCTCCACGTCGCGGACCGCCGCCGCTACCCTCGAAACGGCCTCGGCCCCAAGGACTGCGACCGCTACTCCCACCGGCTCGCGCAGCGGTTGCTCAAGGACCTCGAGGCGGCCGGGGCGGACCACCTCGTCGTGACCGGCGACCTCACCCTCTCCGGCGAGGCGCCCGAGTTCGAGCGGGCGGCGGAACTCCTGCGCCCCTGGGCCGACAAGGGCCGCCTCACCGTCGTGCCCGGCAACCACGACGTCTGGACCGCCGAGGCGACGAAGACCTCCCGATTCCTGCGCATGGTGGGCCCCGACGGCCGGGGCATGCGACGCCCTGTCTCCGCCTACCCCTTCGCCGTGGTCCCCGCGCCCGAGGTGGCCATCGTCGCGCTCGACAGCGCCCGGTACGGCGAGGAGCCCCGCGAGACGCCGGGCCGCCTCGGGCCGCCGCAGTTGCTGGCGGCGCGCGAACTCGTGCGCGAGCACGCGAAGGAGGGGCGGGCGGTGCTCCTCGCGCTCCACCACCACCTCATGCTCCCCCGGGACCGCGTCGCGTCGGACGCAGCCGTCGCCCGGATGCCTCTCGCGGACGCGGACAAGGTCGTGCGCCTGGTGGCCGATCTTCGCGTCGCCGGCGTCCTCCACGGCCACCGCCACTGCGCCTTCCGCGTCGACCTCCCGGGCGCCGCCGGGCCCACCCCGGTCCTCTGCGCCGGCTCCGCGGGGCGCATCTCCGACGTGCCCGTGCGCCGCGCCCGGGCCTACCTGTACGAGGTGGACCGCGGCGGGATCCGGTCGGTCCAGGCCCTCACCAGCCCGGCACGATAGCGCCCGCGCGAGGGCGTCCTTGCCTCGCCGCCGGCTCGGCGGTATCCCTGGCCGCATGCGGCCGGCACTGAGGGTCCTCGTCACCGTCGTCGTCGCCCTCGCGGTGGGCGCCTGGGCCTTCGGTGCCTGGCGGCGCACGACCCAGCTCGCGGACGCGCGGCTCGCGCGCGAGCGGCTGAAGCGCGAGTTCCTGGAGCGGTCCGCGGCCGCCCGCCAGATCCCCGCCGAGCAGCCGAAGGACTGGCGCACGGAGGTCCGCGCCCTCTCGCAGTGGTACGCGGACGAGATCCGGGCCATCCGGGACCGGTACCCGGACACCCTGTCCGCGCCGGCCGAGGCGGCCCGGGCGGCCCGGGAGCGCGAGAAGGACAAGGAAGGGGCGCGCGCCGAGTGGCGCCAGTGGGCCGAGGACCGCTTCCACCTCCTCGTCGACGGGCGCTACGAGCCCATCGCCAGCGCCTCGGACCGCGGCCTCCACCTCGACCTCCTGTCCGTGGAGCCCGCCCAGAACCCCGCCGGCGGGGGAAAGGCGCTCCGGGTCGACTTCGCGCTATGGGGTGCCCCGCGGCGCACCGACCGGGAGGTCCCGCCCGCGGGCGGGCGGGCCACGCTGCACACGACCGTGGCACTCGCCTTCCGCCAGCTCGCCGTTCAGCTCCTCGACGCGCAGGGCCGCCCGTGTGCGGAGATGGCGGGACCGGGGGAGCCCTACCAGAAGCTCGCCGACCCGGAGCGCCTCGTGGAGGAGTTCCCGCCGGGCGTCCTCTTCGGCAGCTGGTACATCGACGCGCTGCCCCGCGAGGCGGCGCGCATGGTGCTCACCCTCACGGCGGAGTCGCGCGGGTTCGCGTCCGCCCCGTCGGCCACCTTCCGCCTCGATGTCCCCGTGGCGGAGGCCTGGCGCCTGGCGCCGGGCGAGGCCTTCCAGGCGGAGACCCGCGAGGCGCCCCGGTAGGCCCGTGGCGAGCGCCAGCGAGAAGGGCGGCGCACGGGCCGGTCCGTCCCAGGTCGCGCCCCCGCCGCTCGAGGAGCTGTCTCGCGACGAGCTCTCGGTATTCCTGTACGTCGCGCTCCTTCCCGAGGAAACGCGCGCCATCGTGAAGGAGCTCGGCCTGTCGATTCCCGGGTTCCGGTCGACGGCGCTCGGCGACGTCGAGCGCTGCGACGTCATCGCCGACGAGATCCTCGCGCACCCCCCGACCGCGGAGGCGGTCCAGCGCGCCCTCTCGAAGGCGTTCGAGGTGCCGCCGCTCGCGCACCAGGCGATGGCCCCGGAGGCGTGGGCCGAACTCCTCTCGGCCTGCGCGGGCGACGCGGCGCTCGCGCTCGCGCTCTGGCGCGTGCTCTCCGACCGGGACGCCGAGGTGCGGGCCGCCGCCCGCCCGGTGCTCGACGACCTGGCGAAGCACTACTACGGTCCCGCCCCGGGGGAGGAGCCGGTGCGCGCTCCCCGCGAGGAGGGCGAGGACCCTGCGGCCCGGGCCGAGCGCCTCGCGGAGGCGCTCCGGCGCGCCGAGGAGGCTTTGAAGGAGAGCGACGCCCGGGGCGCGGAGCGGGCGGAGGAGGCGCGGCGGAAGGGCGAGGAGCAGCGAGAGGCCCTGAAGGCCTCGCTCCGCGAGGCGAGGGCTCGCGAGTCGACCGCGGTCGAGGAGGCGGCGCGGAGCCGGGAGGAGGAGGCGGCGGCGAGGCGCGAGGCGGCGAGGCTCAAGAGCGAGCTCGAGGTGCTCCGGGCGAGCGACGCGGCGGTGGAGGAGAGGCGCCTCCGCGCCGAGCTGCGGGAGGTCCTGGGCCGGGCGAACGCCCTCGAGTCCCGGCTCGAGCGGGCACAGCAGCGCGCCGCGGAGCTCGAGGGCGAGCTCGAGCGCGCCCGGAGCGGGGAGGGCGACATTCGCCCCGTCGGGCCCGCGCCCGGGCTTCCCGAGGCCGCCGCGGAGGGCCTACCCGGAGAGTCCGAGGCCAACTGGCTCATGCCGATCTACACGCGCGAGTTCTACGACTCGCTCGAGGGGTGGGACCGGCGCATCCAGCGCGCCGCCTTCAAGCAAGCGCACCTGCTCGCCCTCGACCACCGCCACCCGAGCCTGCGGGCGCTGCCGCTCGAGGGTCTCCCCGGCTACTACCGGGTGCGGGTGGCGACCGACGTCCGGCTCATCTACCGGCGGGCGGAGAGGCAGAACTCGGTCGAGATCCTCTCGCTCATCGACCGCGAGGACTTGGACCGCTACATCCGACAGGCGAAGACGCGCGGGTAGGGCGTGCGCCCTCCGGCGCTACCGGAGCTTGCGATAGATGCCGACCACCACCCCGAGGATCATGGTCGACCGGAAGTCCTGCTCCCGCACGTAGATGGGCGCCATCCGGGGGTTCGAAGGCTGGAAGCGGACCCGGTCCCCCTCGAAGAAGATGCGCTTCACCGTGGCCTCGTCGTCGATCATCGCGACCACGATGTCGCCGTCCTCGGCGTTCAGCTGCTTGCGCACGAAGATGTAGTCGCCGGGCAGGATTCCGTCGCCGATCATCGAGTCGCCCTGGACCCGGAGCCCGTAGACCTTGCGCCCCGCGCCGAGGAAGAACGAGTCCACCTGCACCGTGTCCTCGATCCGCTCCTCGGCGAGAACCGGCTGGCCGGCGGCGACCCGCCCCACGATCGGAACGTCGACGAGCCGCGACGGCCCGCGAGCCGGCGCCCGCGAGGCCAGCGAGATCACCTGGGCGCCCGCGCGGTTCGCCAGGGCGTCCTTCGCCCGGGCGCTGGGGATGAGCGCGCGGGACTTCACCGGGTCGCGCGTCAGGTAGCCCTTGCGCTCGAGGGCCTTCAGGTGGTCGTTCACGCCGTTCGTCGACCGGATGTCGAGGGCCTCGCCGATCTCCCGGATCGTCGGGGGATAGCCCTGCTCCTCGATCTGGCGCGCGATGTAGCGAAGGACCTCGAGCTGGCGGTCGGTGAGCGCGTCCATGTGGCCTCCTGAACGCGAGTATACCTACCGGGCGTTCAGACGCAAGGAAGGGGACCGGGCGTTCAGGTCGCTTGCCTGGCCCGGGAGCGGGCCGTACGCTCGCCGCCCAATGCAGGGACCCTCCGTCACCCAGGCGCTCGGCCTCGCGCTCCGCGTCCTTGCCCGCGAGGTCTGGCTCGCCGTCCTGGGGATGGCCGTCGCGCTCGCCCGCGGGGCACTCGTCTTCCCCGCCATGGCCTTCGCCGCGGCCGCCTCTCTCGCGGCCCTCCGCGCCTCCCTCGCGACCGGCTCGACCCCCCCGGAGGCGGCACTCTTCTCGATCGTCGGCCTCTGGACCTCGCCTCGCGCTCGCTCGATTGCCGTCGGGCTTTGGCTCGCGGGCTGGCTCCTCTGGGGGGCGCTCCGCGCCGCTTGGGTCGCGGGCTCCCTTTCCGCGCTCGGGCGGCAGGTCGTAGGATCGCAAGGCGACCCGCCCGCCTTCGCCGCCGGCGTCGCCTACCGGTTCGACCGGGTCCTCGTCACGGCGGCGGCCGCGCTCGTCCTCGAGCTCGGCGGCCTGGCCATGGTCGGCACCTCTGCGGCCGCCGCGGGCATGCTCCTGCCTGCCGCCCGGGAGGCCTCGTCGCGGGGGCCGATCGCCGCCGTGGCGGCGCTCGCCCTGTCGGGCTCGGTCTTCGTGGCCGTGTGTCTCTCGGTCCTGGGCGAGGTGGCCGTCGCTCGGGCGGCGATGGCCGGGGAGCTCCCCGGTCGCGCGCTCACCCGAGCGGTCGCCGCGGTCGCCCTCCGGCCGGCCGCGTTCGTCGCCGCGGCCCTGGCGGTGGCGGTCGCGACGCTGCTCGCCACGGGGTCTATCGAGAGTCTCTTCGCCGTGCTCGCCGGAGCGGCAGCGGGAGCGCCCCGCGCTCTGCTCGTCGCCCCCCAGCTCCTGCTTGCTGCGTTGACGGCGCTCCTCGCCGCGTTCGCGGAACTCTGGCGCCTCGCCGCCCTCGGGGTCCTCGCCCTAGGTGCGGACGCCCCGCGCGGGACCCCGGGGCGCTGGAGCGAGCGATCGAGCCCGGGCCGCCTCTAGCGAGCGAGCAGGACGGGCCCTCGAGCCTCCGCGAGCAGCCGCTCGAGTCCAGCCTCCCCCCCGACGACCGGGCTCGACGTGCCGACCACGAGGACCGCCCGCTGGGGGAGCGCGCGCCGGAGGTCGCCCGGGTTGGGGCCGCCCGCGAAGCGCCAGGGGAGAGGGCGGTGCGCTCGGCTGGATCCCTTCGCCGCGAGCCCCTCGGCCTCCGCCCGGCTTCCTGCCGCCACGAGCAGGAGGGGCGCCGCCTCCGCGCCCCGGGAGAGCCGCACCGCGAGGTCGAGTGCGCGGGCGCCTCCTTCGGATCCATCCCAGGCGACCCAGAGGGGGAGCCTGTCGACGTCTTCGCCGCCGGCGAGGAGGACTGGGGAGCTCGCTCGGGCAGCGGCGGCCTGCGCGGTGGAGCCGGGGCGGTGGCCTCCGGCGAACCCGCGCCCGGCGCGCCCGAGGGCGAGCAGGTCCGCTTCCACCGCTGCCTGCAGGACCTCGACCTCCACTCGCCCGCGCGCCACCCGAAAGGAGGAGCGCAGCCGGAAGCTCGCGGCCACCTCCTCGAGGGCGGCCCGCGCCCGCTCCGCGAGCGCCCGGACCCCCGGGCCGATGGTGGCGGCCGGCAGCGGCGAGCCGCCGATGAGGGCGAGCGGGTTCGCGAACGGGAGCTCCGCCACGCGCAGCAGGTCGATGTCCTCGACGAAGAGTCCTGCGAGCTCGGCGCCGTGGCGGGCGGCCAGGGCGGCAGCGGCCTGGAGCGCGGCGAGGCTCGCGCGGGAGGCGTCGAGCGCCACGAGGACCCGACGGAGCGGGCGCTCGGCCAGCGCCGGGTCGGTCACGGGCCCTCCCTTCCGCGCGCCTCGGCGCCGAAGGCGCGCGCCTTCTCGGCGAGCTCGGCGAGGCGCGCCGCCACGCGCCCGTTGACCGTCCCCGGGGGATACTGGCCGTCGGGCCCCGGGGTGCCGGCGGGGGTCCCGGTGAGGACCTCGATCCCGTCGTCTATCGTCTCCACCGCGTAGATGCGGAACCGGCCCGCGCGGGCCGCCTCGACGACGTCCTCGCGCAGCATGAGGTTGCGCACGTTCGCTGCCGGAATGACCACTCCCTGGTCCCCGGTGAGCCCTCGCGCGCGGCAGACGTCGAAGAAGCCCTCGACCTTCTCGTCCACCCCGCCGATGGCCTGGACCTGCCCGTGCTGGTTCACCGAGCCCGTCACCGCGAGCGACTGGCGGATCGGGAGGCCGGACAGCGCGGAGAGCAGCGCGTAGAGCTCCGCGGACGAGGCGCTGTCCCCCTCCACGCCCGAGTAGGACTGCTCGAACACGAGGCTCGCGGAGAGCGTGAAGGGCCGGTCCGGCGCGTAGCGGGCGCCGAGGAAGCCCGCGAGGATGAGCACCCCCTTCGAGTGAATGGGCCCGCCGAGCTCGACCTCGCGCTCGATGTCGACGACCTCCCCGCGGCCGAGCCGGACGCGCGCCGTGATCCGGCTCGGCCGGCCGAACGGCTGCGAGCCCACCTGGTAGATGGCGAGGCCGTTCACCTGGCCGACCCGCTCACCGGACGTGTCGATGAGGATCGTCCCGTCGGAGATCGCCTCGAGCACGCGGCGCTGGACCCGGTCGCTGCGTCGCACCCGGGCGTCGACCGCGCCCTGCACGTCCTCCCGGGCGATCGCCGTCCGTCCGGCCTCTCCGGCCCGGTGGTCCGCCTCGCGGAGCAGGTCCGCCAGCGAGCGCAGGTGCACGGAGAGCTTCGCCCCGTCCCCCGAGAGGCGCGCTGCGTGCTCGACGACGCGGGCCACCGCGCCCCGGTCGAAGGCGCGGAGCTTCTCGTCCCGTGCGATGGCAGCGGCGAGCCGCGCGTAGCGGAGCTCCTCGCCCTCGCGCGGCACGTCGTCCTCGAAGTCGGCGGCCACCTTGAACAGCTCCGGGAACTCCGGATCCGCCGCGGTGAGCAGCTCGTGGAGCCAGCGCTCGCCGGTGAGCACCACCTTCACGTCGAGGGGGATGGGCTCCGGCTCGATGGACGCCGTCGAGGAGAGGCCGAGGAGACGCTCCGGCGACTCGACCCGGATCTGGCGTGCGCGCAGCGCGCGCTTGAGGTCCTCCCAGGCGAAGGGCTGGGAGAGCAGGCGGCGCGCGTCGAGCACCAGGTACCCGCCGTTCGCGCGGTGGAGCGCCCCCGGCCGGACGAGGGTGAAGTCCGTGACCAGCATGCCCATGTGTGCGTGGTGGTCGACCCGCCCCATCAGGTTCGCGTGGGTGGGAAGGTCCTCGGCGACCACCGGTGCTCCCGAGGCGCCGGAGCGGTCGACGATCACGTTCACGGCGTAGCGGTGCATGGCCGGCGTCTCGCTGAAGAGGCGCCGGATCTGGCCGGCGACGTCCTCGCCGTCGGCCGCGCCGAGGAACTCGTGCACGTTCTCGACGACGTCGGCCTGTACCCCGTCGAGGTGCGCCGTCACCTGGGGCAGGTCGGCGTAGCGCTTCTTGGCCTCCTCGATGAGGTGGCCCACCGCGAAGAGCGCCACCTCGCGGTTCATCACCCGGACCTGGTCGCGGTGATCCCGATCGAGCTGAGGGAGGGAGCGGAGCACGGCCTGCAGCCCCTCCTGGAGCTCGGCGATGTCCTTCTGGATGCGTTGCTGCTCCTCCTCGGGGAGCTGGTGGAACTGGTCGGGGTCGATGACCTCGCCGTTCTTCACCGGAGCGAGCGCGAGCCCCATGGGCGTCCGGATGACCGCGATGCCACGCTCCCGCGCCTTCTCCTGGACGCCGTGCATCGCGACCTCGCGCCGTTCCTCGAACTGCTTCTCGAGCGCCTGGAGGCGGGCGCGGTACTCCTCGCTCTCGAACACGGCCGGGATCGCCGCCCGCAGCTCCTCGACGAGCCGCTCGGCGTCGCGGCGCAGCGCCGCACCGCGCCCAGGAGGGAGCCGGAGGGCCACGGGCCGCTGCCGCTCGCGGAAGTTGAAGACGTAGCACCAGTCCTCGGGCGTCGCCTCGCCGGCGGCGTGCTCCCGCAGGAGGCGCAGCACGAGACTGCGCTTTCCGAGACCGGGCGGGCCGAGCGCGAACACGTTGAACCCCTCGCGGCGGATGCCCACCCCGAAGCGGATGGCCTCGGAGGCGCGCTGCTGGCCGAGCGGCGGCTCGAGCGGCTCCAACTCGGCGGTGGTCTCGAATGGGAGCCGGCTCTCGTCGCAGCGGCGGCACATCTCTTCGGGCGCGATCACCCGCGCGGGCATGACGGCCTCCCCCGGGGGCCCGCGCCCCTGCGCGCCTCGCCCGGTCGAGAACATTTTGCGCGCGGGCCGGCGCCCCGCGCCCGGAAAGCGGGGGAGCACCCTCCCGGGGCCGCTTCAGCGGCGGTCGGCGGGCGGGTTGAGGATGCGCCGGATGGAGAGCTTCGGGAGCCTCCCCCCCACCCAGTACGCGGTGAGCGCGGCGCCGAAAAGGAATCCCCCGAGGAGGAGCGCGGCGAACCCGAGGAGGAGCAGCCCGTGCGAGCCCGGAAGCTGCCGGGAGACGACGACGAGCCCGCCCATGGCGAGGCTGCTCGCGACGAGGCCCAGGAAGACCGTGAGGCCGAGCGACCGCACGTTGTCCGCGATTCGGTCGAAGGACTCCGAGCGGACGTTCACCCGGAGCTTGCCCCCCTCGAGGTCGGAGAGGATCTGGGAGAGCTGCGCCGGGACGTCCTCGGCCATCCCCTGGAGCTTCAGGATGGACTTCATGAGCGTCCCGGACGCGTCCGCGGGGTTGAATCGGGCGAACAGCATCTCCTTCGCGTAGGGCAGGCCCACCTCGAGGACGTCGAGGTCCGGATAGAGGCCGCGGATGAGCCCCTCGATGGTGACCGAGGCCTTGGAGAGCAGCGCGTACTCCTTCGGGACGCGGATCTTGTGGCGGATGGCGAGGTCGAGGAGGTCGCGCAGCAGCGTCGCCGACTGGATCTCGTCGAGCTTGAGGCCCAGGTAGCGGTCGAGGATCTCCGCGATGTCGGAGCGGAGCGAGGTGATGGCGGTGTGGGCCTCGGGGACCCCGATGCGGTAGAGCACCCGGGCCACCGTCTCCGGGTCGCGCAGCGCCACGCCCATGATGAGGGTGACGAGCGCCTCCTGGACCGGCCGGCCGATGCGCCCGACGAGGCCGAAGTCGATGAGGGCCACCCGGTTCCCGGGGAGCACGAGGACGTTGCCGGGGTGCGGGTCGCCGTGGAAGATGCCCTCGCCGAAGAGCTGGCGGAAGGCCGCCTCGATGATGTTGCGCGCCACCTTTTCGGCGTCGTAGCCCTCGCGCCCGGGGACGTCGCTCGCCTTGATGCCGTCCACGTAGTCGAGGGTGAGGACCGTCGCGCACGAGAGCGCGTCGTGGACGCGCGGGATGACGAGGAACGGGAGGTCGCGCGAGGCCTTCGCCATGTCGCGCGCGTTCCGCGCCTCGTTGTGGAAGTCGAGCTCCTCGTGGATGGCCCGGTCGAACTCCTCGACGATGTCCGAGGGCGTGTAGATCCCGGTCTCCTCGACGAGCGCCTCGAGGAGCCGCGCCACGTACTGGAGCAGGCCCAGGTCGGCCTCGATCTGGTCCCGGATCCTGGGGCGCTGGACCTTGACGGCCACCTCCTCCCCGCCGTGCGTTCGGGCGCGGTGCACCTGGGCGATCGACGCGCTCGCCGCCGGATGGGGGTCGAGCCACCGGAAGAGCTCGTCCACCGGCCGCCCCAGGCCGCGCTCGATCTCGGCGCGGACCTCCTCGACCGGCACCGGGGCGCAGGCGTCCTGGAGGCGGGAGAGCTCGTCGACCCAGCGCGAGGGCAGGATGTCGGGGCGGGTGGAGAGGAGCTGGCCGAGCTTGATGAAGGTCGGCCCGAGGTCGACGAGCAGCTGGCGGAATCGCGCGGCCTTGCGGGCGTCGTCCCCGACCTGCGATGCGGGCTCCTCCTCCGGCCCGCCGCGCGGCGCGGCGCTCCCGAGGCGCACCTGCTCGAGGTAGGCGCCGAAGCCGTGGCGCGCGATCACCGCGGAGATCTGCCGCAGGCGGTTCAGGTCCTGGATGGCGTCGCGCAGCACCGTCCGCGAATGCTAGCACCCGGCCGCTACCCCCGCCATGAGGGTGCCCCCTCGTGCTAGAAGCACGGCGTGGCAGAGATCGCCCAGCCCGCGACCCCCATGATGCGCCAGTACCTCGAGACGAAGGCGAGGTACCCGGACGCCATCCTCTTCTTCCGGCTCGGCGACTTCTACGAGATGTTCTTCGACGACGCCCGCAAGGCGTCCGAGGCCCTCCAGATCACGCTCACGTCCCGCTCGAAGGGGGACGATCGCGTTCCCATGTGCGGCGTCCCCTATCACGCCGCCCGGGGATACGTGGCGAAGCTGCTCGAAAAGGGCTTCAAGGTCGCCATCTGCGACCAGGTGGAGGAGCCGGGGCGCTCCACCATCGTCCGGCGCGAGGTGACGCGGGTGGTGACGCCCGGGACCGTCCTCGACGACCAGGCGCTCGACCCGCGGGAGGCGAGCTTCCTCGGGGCGGTGGCGCTCGGCGCCCGCGGCGGCGGCGTCGCGCTCCTCGACGCCACGACCGGAGAGTTCAAGTGCGGGGAGGTCGAGGACGACGGGCGCCTCGCCGAGGAGCTTCGCCGCGCCGGGGTCCGGGAGCTCGTCGTCGCCCGGTCCGCGGCTGCGGAGGCCCGCGCGCGGGACCTCTCCCGCGCCGTCGGCGTCCCGGTCGCGGAGGTCGACGACGCGGCCTTCGAGCGCCCCGGGGAGCGCCTGCGCCGCCACTTCGGCGTCGCGACCCTCGACGGGTTCGGGGTCGGCGCGATGGAGCTCGGGCAGAAGGCGGCGGCCGCGGCGCTCCACTACCTCGCGGAGACCCAGCGGGCGGAGCCCCGCCACGTCGACCGCCTCGGCGTGCTCGCGACCGAGCGGGTCCTGCTCCTCGACGAGAGCACGCGCGCGAACCTGGAGCTCGAGCGCACGCTGTTCGGCGGGAAGCGCGCCGGGTCGCTGCTCGGCCTCCTCGACCGGACCGTGACGGCCGGCGGCGGCCGCCAGCTCGCGGAGTGGGTCCGCTACCCCCTCCGGGACGTGGCCGCGGCCGAGCGCAGGCTCGACGGCGTCGGCGCGCTCGTGTCCCAGGCGGTCCTCCGCGGCGACCTCGCCGGCGCGCTGCGCGCGGTCGCGGACGTGGAGCGGCTGGTCTCGCGCCTCGTCCTGCGCCAGGGCAACGCTCGCGATCTCCGGGCGCTCGCCGCCTCGCTCCTCGCGCTGCCGGCTCTCGCCGACCTCCTCGGGCGCTCGGGCGCGCCCGTGCTCGAGGAGGCGGGACGCGGGGTTTGCGGGCTCGAGGATCTCGCCGATGCGCTCGACCGCGCGGTCGCCGAGGAGCCTCCCGCGGCGCTCGGGGAGGGCGGGATCATCCGGCGCGGCTGGTCGGCGGACCTCGACGAGCTCACCGATCTCGCCGAGAACGGCAAGTCGGTCATCGCCGCCATGGAGGCGCGGGAGCGGCAGCGAACCGGCATCGGCTCGCTGAAGGTCCGCTACAACCGGGTCTTCGGCTACTACCTCGAGGTGACGAAGCCGAACCTCCACCTCGTGCCGCCCGACTACGAGCGGCGCCAGACGACCGTGGGGGGCGAGCGATTCGTCACCGCGGAGCTGCGCGAGCTCGAGGAGCGCGTGCTGACCGCGGAGGAGCGGAGGGTCGCGCTCGAGGAGAAGATCTTCGAGGACCTGCGGGGGAGGGTGATCGCCCGCGCGCCGGCACTCCGGGGCGCCGCCGCGGCCGTCGCCCGTGCCGACGCGCTGCTCTCGCTCGCTCGCGTGGCCTCGGAGCGGGGATACGTCCGGCCGGTCCTCGACGAGTCCGAGGCGCTCGAGATCGTCGAGGGGCGCCATCCCGTCGTGGAAGGGCTGCTGCCCGCCGACTCGGGCGGGTTCGTGCCGAACGACCTCGAGGTGGCCTCGAGCGCGGACCCCGCCGCCGCCCAGCTCCTCGTCATCACCGGACCGAACATGGCCGGCAAGAGCACCGTCATGCGCCAGGCGGCGCTCATCGTGTTGCTCGCGCAGATGGGAAGCTTCGTGCCGGCGAGCCGGGCGCGCGTCGGCCTCGTCGACCGGATCTTCACGAGGGTCGGGGCGAGCGACGACCTGGCCCGCGGGCGCTCCACCTTCATGGTGGAGATGACCGAGACCGCCGCCATCCTCCACAACGCCACGCGCCGCTCCCTCGTCGTCCTCGACGAGATCGGGCGGGGGACCTCGACCTTCGACGGGCTCTCCATCGCCTGGGCCGTGGCGGAGCACCTCCACGACCGAACGGGCTGCCGGACGCTCTTCGCGACCCACTACCACGAGCTGCAGGACCTGGCCCGCGAGAGGCCGCGGGCGCGGAACCTCACGGTGGCGGTGCGCGAGGTGGGCGACCAGGTGGTCTTCCTCCGCAAGCTCGTCCCCGGGGGCGCGTCCCGGAGCTACGGGATCGAGGTCGCGAAGCTCGCAGGGCTCCCGCCCGAGGTGCTCGCGCGCGCCCGGGAGATTCTCAGGAACCTCGAGACCCTCGAGGTGGACGAGGGCGGGCACGCCGCGCTCGCGCGCGGGAGCCGCCGCGACGCGGGCTCCCCCTCGCAGCTCGGCCTCTTCGCCGCGCCCGACCCGGCGCTCGTCGCCCTCCGGGAGGAGATCCGCGCGCTAGAGCCCGACGGGATGACGCCCCTCGCGGCGCTGCAGCTCCTCGCGGAGTGGAAGCGGCGCCTCGGCTAGCTCCGCGCGACCTCCAAAGACGAACGGGGGCCGGTCTCCCGGCCCCCGTTCCTTTCGATGCCCTGCGAGGTCGCGCCGTTACTTCTTGTGGCAGCCGGCGCAGTTCTTCTCGTCGGCGGGGCCCTTCGCCTTCTCCTTGTGGCAGTTGATGCAGAGCGTGTGGGCCTTCTCCTTGTTGAGCTCGATCTTGCCGACCTTGTCGCCGTGGCAGTTCTTGCAGCCCTGGCTCTGGTGCGCCTTGTGGTTGAAGGTGACGTTGCCCTCCTTCGCCGGGAGCACCACCTCCGCGGGAGGCGGGGCGGCGAGGGCGGTGGAGGCAACGGCCACGAAGGCGACGGCGAGGAGCGTGCTGAGGATCTTCTTCACGTGAGTCCCCCTTCTAGGGTTTGCTTCCCGTCCGTGCCGTCTGGCCGACGGGATCTGGGTTGTCGCTCTGCCGGACGGACGGCTCGGACAGAGATTCACGGCGGCGGCAGAATGCCAAAGCGGGTCGCGCGCGCCTTGACGCGGATCACACGAAGGCGAGTCGCCCCGGCCCTGGAGGTGGCAGGCGCTCTGCCCGAACGCCGGACGACGCTTCCCGCCGTGGCAGCGCCGGCCGTCCGTGCGAAAACTGGATTCCGATATCCTACGATGTAGGTTCGTGTAGCCTTGATGGCTACACCCAGGCGCGTGGCGCTCGTCGCCCTCGTCCTCGCGCTCGTCCCGTCCGGCGCGGGCGCGCGCCACCCCTCCGCCCGGCACGCGGCCGGCCGCTCGCCGGAGAAGGGGCGCCCGGCGCGGAGCGCGGCGGCCGCCCAGCCCTCGCGCCTCGACCGCTCGCGCGCCGCCCTCGCCGCGCTCAAGCGGAACCCGGCGAAGCGTCGCTACCGCCACAACTGGGAGAAGGCCATCCGGGACCTGGAGAGGGCGGCCCGCGGCCCGGACACCGCCCCCGCGCTTCTCGAGGCGGCCCGCGCGCGCTACGCCCTGTACCGCTTCTCGGCCGTGGACTCCGATCGCGAGAAGGCGCTCGCGCTCGCGTCCCGCGCCGCCAGGGCGGGAAGCGCCGACGCCGGGACCTTCGCCGCCGCCGTCCGCCGGGAGGCCGGCGATGACGAGCCGCGCACCCGCGCGCAGCGGCCGGCGCGGGAGGCCGCGGCCCCGGCGCCCGCCGCCGGCGCTCGCGCGGTCGCACCGCCACCCGCTCCGGCGACCCCGCCCGCGCCGCCCGAGGACGACGAGAGCGAGCCGGTCCTCGAGGAGGCGGTGGCGGAGGGAAGCGGCGAGGGGAGGCCCGAGGCCCCCGCGCCCACCCCGGAGGAGCCGGCCCGCGTGTCGGAGGTCCGATCCTGGTCCAACGCCGACTACACGCGGGTCGCCGTCTACCTGTCGAGAACCCTCGCCTTCACGAAGCAGGAGCTGCCGGGGGACCGCGAGCACCCGCGGCGGCTGGCGCTCGATCTCAAGCCCGCCCTCCTCGGGGGCGGGGCGGTCGACCAGCGCGTGGGCGACGCGCTCGTGCGGGGGGTGCGGGCCGCACAGTACTCGCCGGACACCGTCCGGGTGGTGCTCGACCTCGCCGGCGAGGACGGATACCAACTCTTCACGCTCGAGGACCCTCCGCGGCTCATCGTCGACGTCGGGACCCGGGAGGCCCAGCGCGACGCGATCGCCCGCCTTCCCCGCCCGGCGCCGCCGGCCGACGGGGACGAGGGAGAGGGGGGCCTGCGGCGGCCCGTCCGCCGCGTGATCGTCGACGCCGGCCACGGCGGCCACGACACCGGAGCCATCGGCCCCCGGGGCGTTCGGGAGAAGGACGTCACGCTCTCCATGGCGCACCGCCTCGCCCGCGACCTCCGCGCCGCCGGCTTCGAGGTGGTGCTCACGCGCTCGGACGACAGGTACCTCCGCCTCGAGGAGCGAACCGCCATTGCCAACATGGCCCGCGGGGACCTGTTCATCTCGATCCACGCGAACGCCCACCCGCGGCGGGACCAGAGCGGCGTCGAGACCTACTTCCTGAACGTCACCGACGACCGGTACTCGCGCCGCCTCGCCGCCCGCGAGAACGGCGCGCTCGAGGAGGAGGGCGGGCCCGGCGTGCAGCGGATCCTGAGCGACCTGAACGCCCGGGCGAGCGCCGACGCCTCCCGCCGCCTCGCCCTCATGGTCCAGAAGGACGTCCTCGCCCGGGTGCGCCAGAGCGAGGGCGAGGTGCGCGACCTCGGCGTGAAGCACGCCCTGTTCTACGTGCTGCTCGGCGCCCGCATGCCGGCGGTCCTGGTGGAGACCGCCTTCATCTCGAACCGCGCCGAGGAGCGGCGGCTCGCGAGCCCGGGCTACCAGCAGCTCGTCGCCGACGGCGTGACGCGCGCGGTCTGCGACTTCGCCGGGCGCGAATACCGGGTCGCGGCCCGGTAGGACGCCGACCGGTGCCGGCAACCGCCTTCCCCGCACGCCGGGTTTTGTGTAGCTTCCCGCCCCCGGCGCCTCGCGTGGCCCCCGGCATGCGACACGGCCGCCGGCTATAGGGTTCCCGATGCTCGTCCAGGACAACTCCTTCGTCCGCCTCCCCAAGGCAGCGCCCTACGAGTACGAGGCGAAGCTCCAGGAGCTCCCGGGCCTCACCGGCGACGTCCGCGTCGACTACGCCGCTCTGCGCGGCTTCGTGGAGGCGGTCCACAAGGCCGGGGGCAGCGGCCACACGGTCGTGCGCCTGCAGAGCGCCGCGATGGACCGCATCGTCTCGGCGCTCTGGGACCGGGCCGTCGCCACGGCGGCCGCCCGGAGCGCCGAGACGAAGGTGGCCCTCGTCGCCCTCGGCGGGTACGGGCGCCGGGAGCTCGCGCCCTACAGCGACGTGGACCTCCTCGTGCTCCACGCAAAGCGCGACCCCGGCCCCTTCGTGAAGGAGGCGAGCGAGCGCTTCCTCTATTCGCTCTGGGACCTGAAGCTCGAGGTCGGCTACGGCGTCCGCGACATCCGGGGCTGCGAGCAGCTCGCGAGCGAGGACCACACCGCTCGCACGGCGCTCCTCGACCTGCGCTACCTCCGCGGGGACCAGGCGCTGTTCCGGGACCTGGAGCGGGACCAGCTCCACGGCCTGTCCCAGGCGCGCGTCGACGCCTTCATCGCCGAGAAGATGCGCGAGACGCGAGAGCGCCGGGAGCGCTTCGGCGACTCGCTCTACCTCCTCGAACCGAACCTGAAGCAGTCCGAGGGGGGGCTGCGCGACCTCGCGAGCGGCCTGTGGGCGGCGCGCGCGAAGTTCAAGGTCGCGGGCATCACGGAACTACTCGCGAAGGCGCTGCTGCCGGAGCCGGAGGTGGTGGAGCTCCGGCGCGCCCGCGACTTCGTGTGGCGCGTGCGCAATCAGCTGCACTACGCGACCGGGCGCAAGACCGACCAGCTCACCTTCGACCTGCAGCCGCAGGTGGCGGCATTCATGGGCTACGGCGAGGGGGACGCGTCCGTCGAGGAGTTCATGCGGCACTACTACCTCGCCGCGAAGACCATCCTCGTCGCCTCCGACGCCATCGTGGATCGGTGCCTCGAGCCGGCGCGCGGCAAGCCCTGGCGGCGCGCCGACGCGCCGGCCTCCCGGACCGGCGCCGAGGGCGGCTCCGGACCGAGCCCCGACGCGCGTCCGCTGCCCGGTGGCGAGTTCAAGGTGTTCCGGGGGAGGCTCACCGTCACCGACCGGGAGACGCTCCGGAAGTCCCCTGCCGCGCTCGTGCGCCTCTTCGCGACCGCCGACCGGGAAGGGCTCGACCTCTACCCGTACGCGCGGGACATGGCCGCGCAGGCGGCGGTGGAGCTTGCTCCGGAGGCGGCGAGCGATCCGGAGCTGAACCAGGAGCTCCTCGCCATGTTCACGCGGGCGGGCACCCGAGGCCGCTTCCTCACGCTCATGCACGACCTCGGGGCGCTCGGGCGCATCCTCCCCGAGTTTGCGCGGGTGACGGCGCGGCGCCAGATCGACCTCTACCACGTGTACACGGTCGACGTTCACAGCCTCTTCGCGGCCCGGCGCCTCTTCGCGCTGCGCACCGGGGACCTCGCCGTGGACACGCTCTCCCCGCTCATGCAGAAGCTGGAGCGGCCGCTCGGGCTGTACCTCGGCACGCTCTTCCACGACATCGGAAAGGGGTCCGGGAAGGACCACTCCGTCCGCGGCGCCGAGATCGCCGCGGCGGCGTGTGTCCGGATGGGCATCGACCCGGCGGACGGTTCCGACATCGAGTGGCTCGTCTTGAAGCATCTGCGCATGGCCAACCTCGCGCAGCGCCGCGACCTCTCCGACCCGGACCTCATCCACTCGTTCGCCGAGGAGGTGGGGACGCTCGACCGGCTCGACAAGCTCTACCTGCTCACCTACGCGGACATCGCGACGGTCGGCCCCCGCACCTGGACCGAGTGGAAGGGCCGGCTGCTCAAGGAGCTGTACGAGAAGACCCGCTCGCTCCTCGAGGCCGGAGCCGAGCGCTCGCGGCCCATCCCCGGGACCCACGAGGCGCAGGGACGGGCCGCCGTGGTCGAGGCGCTCGCCGCCCGGCACGTGCCGCAGGGGGAGCGCGAGCGCTTCGTCGCCGCCATGCCGTCGCGCTACTTCCTCACCGAGCCGCCGTCCCTCGCGCCGCGCCACCTGCGCCTCCTCCAGCTCGGGAGGCGCCACGCGGTGGCCGCCGTCGTCCGCCACCGGCCCGCGCTCGGCTTCTCGGACCTGGCGCTCACGGCGGTCGACCGTCCCGGACTCCTCGCCGTCGTCGCCGGGGTGCTCGCCGCCCACAAGATCGACATCCAGCACGCCGAGGTCTTTTCGACTCCGCCCGACCCGGCCGGTCTCGGCTGGCTCGCAGGGCGCGCTCTCGACCTGTTCGAGCTGCGCGGCCCGGAGGGCGGCGCGCTCGACGTGGTGCGGTGGCGCGCCGCCCGCGTGGACCTGACCCGCGTGCTCGAGGGCGAGGTCGCGCTCGAGGAGCTCATGGCGCGCCGCCTGCGCGTGTCGCCGCTCCCGCAGAAGCCGCTCCCCAGGCTGGCCACGAAGGTGGTCATCGACAACGACAGCTCCCGGGAGCACAGCGTCATCGACGTCTTCACGGCCGACCGCGTCGGCCTCCTGCATACGCTCTCGCGGACCTTCTTCGACCTCGGCCTCTCCGTCGACCTCGCGCGGATCACCACGGAGGGGCACCGGGCCGCCGACGCCTTCTACGTGCGCACCGCCAGCGGGGGACGCATCGAGGGGCCCGACCGCCAGCGCGTGGAAGAGGCCGTCGCGCACGCCTTGACGCGGAATTGACCCGCCGGGGACCGCTGGTAACCTCGCCGGCGGATGAGGCCCCTCCGGACAGGTCCCAACGCGCCGGATCCGGCGCCCCGGCGCATCCTCCTCGTCGAGGACGAACCGGCCCTCGCGGAGATCCTCGAGGCCTTCCTCCGCTCGGGTGGCCGCTTCGAGGTGGTGCTCGCGCGGGACGCCGACGAGGCCATCCGGAAGGCACGGCAGAGCCCCCCGGACGTGGCGGTCCTCGACCTCGAGGTACGGGACCTGGATGGAGAGGGGCTGCTCCGCACGCTCCGCGAGGACCACACGGCACTGCCCGCGCTCGCCTGCGACGGCGCCGGGGGGGCCGGCGAGCCCGAAAGCGGTTTCGACGCCCTCTTCGTGAAGCCGCTCGACCTGACGGCGCTGCTCGCCCAGGTAGAGCGCCTCGTGGACGGGGCCGGGCGGGGGCGCCCGTGACCGCCTCCATCTGGAGCATCGACCCCGAGCACCCGCAGCCCCGGGTGGTGGAGAAGGCGGTGAGCGTGCTCGCGGAGGGCGGGCTGCTCGCCTTCCCGACCGACACCTACTACGCCATCGGCTGCGACCTCTTCGACAAGCGTGCCATCGAACGCATCTACCAGCTGAAGCAACTGCCCCGCACGCGCGAGCTCTCCTTCCTGTGCTCCGACCTCGCGGAGGTCGCGCGCTACGCCTTCGTCGACAACGCCGCGTTCCGCGTGCTGCGCAGGAGGACACCCGGGCCGTACACGTTCATCCTCCCCGCGACCCGCCTCGTTCCGGACCTCGCCATGAGCCGTCAGAAGACCGTGGGCATCAGGCTCCCGGCGAGCCCGGTCGCCCTCGAGATCGTCCGGCGGCTCGCCCACCCGGTCATCTCCACCTCGGCGGCGACGCCGGACGGGGAGGTGCTCATCGACGCCCGGGACATCCGGGACCGGCTGGGCCACGGACTCGAGCTCGTGCTCGACGGCGGGTACCAGGCGAACGAGCCGTCGAGCGTCGTCGACCTGACCGGCCCCGAGCCGAAGGTGGTGCGCGTTGGCAAGGGCGACGTCTCGGACCTCTGAGCCCTCGCCGGAGTCGGGCAGCCCGCTCGACCCGGCCCTGGACCTCTTCCTCGCGCACCTGCGCGTCGAGAAGGGCCTCTCCCCGAACTCGGTGGAGGCCTACGCCCGCGACGTCCGTCGCTACCTCGGCTACCTTTGGCGCCAGGGCCTCTCGACCTGGGGCGCCGTGCGCCGGGAGCACGTGCAGGGGCACCTCGCGGCGCTCCAGGAGGGCGGGATCTCGGCGCGCAGCCAGGCGCGCGCGCTCGCCGCCCTCCGCGGGTTTCACCGCCTGCTCGCCGCGGAGCGCGTGGCGCCGGCGGATCCGACCGACGAGGTCGAGGCGCCCCGCCGATCGAGGAGGCTGCCGTCTCTGTTGTCCCGGGAGGAGGTCGAGCGACTTCTCGCCGCGCCCTTACGTGCCCGCGGCGCCGCGGCGGTCCGGGACGCGGCGATGCTCGAGCTCCTCTACGCGACCGGGCTGCGCGTGTCCGAGCTCGTCACCCTCGACCTGAACCAGGTGGACCTCGAGTCGCGGGTGGTGCTCGCGCGCGGGAAGGGGAGCAAGGAGCGGCTCGTGCCGCTCGGGGCGGTCGCGGCGAAGGCCGTCCGCCGCTACCTCGCAGGCGCGCGGGCCGCGCTCCTGAGAGGCCGCTCGAGCCGCGACCTCTTCGTCACCCCGCGCGGCGGGCGCATGACGCGGCAGGGCTTCTGGAAGCTGCTCCGCGGCTACGCCCGCGCCGCCGGCATCGCCCGGCCGGTCTCGCCGCACAAGCTTCGCCACAGCTTCGCCACCCACCTCCTCGAGGGAGGCGCAGACCTCCGCGCCGTCCAGGCGATGCTCGGGCACGCGGACGTCTCGACGACCGAGATCTACACCCACGTGGATCGCTCCCGTGCCCAGGCGCTGCACCGCCGGCACCACCCGCGCGCATGACCGGGCGGGCGGCGCCCCGCCCTCGTGTCCGGCCCTCGTTGACCCGTCGGGCGGGCGGTGCTACTCAACCGTCCTTTCCACCGGGGCCTCCTTTGGATCTCACCCTCCAGGGCATCCTGCAGCGGCTGCTTCTCTACCTGCCGGTGCTCCTCCTCTCCTTGACGGTGCACGAGTACGCCCATGCCTGGACGGCGCGGAAGCTCGGCGACGACACGGCCGAGCGCATCGGGCGCCTGACGCTCAACCCGCTCGCCCACGCCGACCCGATCGGCACCTTCCTCCTTCCGGTGCTCGGCGTCCCGTTCGGGTGGGCGCGGCCCGTCCCCGTGAACCCGGCGCGCTTCCGCCGCGACGTCCGCATGACGACCGGCATGATGATCACCTCGCTCGCCGGCCCGTTCGCGAACTTCGCGCTGGCCGTCCTCGCGACCGTGGCGATGGGGCTCCTCTACCGCCTCGCCCCGGCCGCGGCCGACGCCTACCACGGCATCGCCGCCTTCCTCGCCATCGCCATCCAGATGAACGTCGCGCTCGGCGTGTTCAACATGCTTCCTCTGCCCCCGCTCGACGGGAGCCGGATCGTCGACGCGCTCCTCCCGGCCCGCCTGCGGCCCCAGTGGGAGGCGTTCTCGCGCGTGGCGCCCTTCCTGCTCCTCGTCATCGTCTTCTGGGGGTGGCGCATCATCGCCGTACCCATCGCCGCCGGCATCAACGTCCTCGAGCGACTCCTCCACGCCATCGTCTGACCCCGCGCCATGCCCGATCCGAAGCTCCCCGTCGTCGTCTCCGGCATGCGCCCCACCGGGCGCCTCCATATCGGGCACCTGCACGGGGCCATCGCCAACTGGGTGAGGCTCCAGGACGAGGCGGAGTGCCACTACTTCAGCGCCGACTGGCACGCGCTCACGACGAGCTACCACGAGACGGACAAGCTGAAGCAGGCCGAGCTGGAGATGTTCGTCGACTTCCTCGCCGCCGGCATCGACCCCAAGCGGACCGTGCTCTTCATCCAGAGCCAGGTGAAGGAGCACGCGGAGCTCTACCTGCTCCTGGGCATGATCACCCCGCTCGGATGGCTCGAGCGCTCGCCGTCGTACAAGGAGATGCGCGAGCAGATCACCGACCGCGACCTCGCGCTCTACGGGTTCCTCGGCTACCCGGTCCTCATGGCCGCGGACATCATCATGTACAAGGCGACGCACGTGCCGGTCGGGGCCGACCAGGTGGCGCACCTGGAGCTCACGCGCGAGATCGCCAGGAAGTTCAACCACCACTACGGATCCGTCTTCCCGGAGCCCCAACCGCTGCTCACCGAGGCCGCCAAGGTCGTCGGGACCGACGGGCGCAAGATGTCGAAGAGCTACGGCAACGCCATCGAGCTCGGCGAGACCGGCGAGTCGACCGCGAAGAAGGTCATGGCCGCGGTGACCGACCCCGCCCGCAAGAGGCGCCAGGACCCCGGCAACCCCGAGGTCTGCGGGATCTTCTACCTCCACAAGATCTACAGCGAGCCGGACACCGTGGCCTGGGTGGACGCGAACTGCCGCACCGCCGGGATCGGCTGCGTCGACTGCAAGAAGAAGCTGCTCACCCGTCTCGTTCCCGACCAGGAGCGGCTGCGCGAGCGGCGCGACAAGCTGCTCGCCCGGCCGGACGACGTCCGGGACGTGGTGCGGGACGGCAACCGGCGGGCGCGCGAGGCGGCAGGGCGGACGATGGAGGAGGTCCGCCGGGCCATGAACCTCGACCTGAACCTGTGACGCCGGGGGATGGGCCAGGGCGCGGATGAACAGGGACCCGGAAGCTCCGAGCACCGACCCGGGCGACGCCGCGGCCTCGCAGCCCTTCCGCGTCACCCTGCCTCCGGTCCGGGCCGGCGAGCCTCCCTTCGAGGGGCCGCTCGACCTGCTCCTCCACCTCGTGAAGGAGCACCAGGTCGACCTCTTCGACATCCCCATCGCCCGCATCACCGAGGCCTACCTCGGCACGCTGCAGGCGCTCCGCGAACTCGACATCGACGTCGCCGGCGAGTTCCTGCACATGGCGGCGCAGCTCATGCTCATGAAGTCGAAGCTGCTGTTGCCGCGCACCGAGGTCGCGGACGACGCCGAGGCGGCCGAGGAGCAGGGCGACCCGCGCGCGGAGCTCGTCCGCAGGCTCCTCGAGTACCAGAAGTACCGGGAGGCGGCGATGGAGCTCGGGCGCCACGACATCCTGGACCGCGACGTGTTCACCCGGCGCGCCCGCGCTCCCCGCCTCCCGCAGCCCGAGGGCCCGGAGGGCCTCGCCGAGGTGTCGGTCTTCAAGCTCGTGGAGGCGCTCGACCGCGCTCTCGCCAAGGCCGCCCCGACGGCGGCCCACGAGATCGCCGGAGATCGCCTGTCCATCACGGACGCCATCAGCCGCGTGGCGGAGGTCCTGCGCCTGCGCCGCCGGGTGTCGTTCGTGGATCTCCTCGGCCACGCCGGTGCCGGGCAGCGCTCGGCCGTGATCGCCGCGTTCCTCGCGGTCCTGGAGATGAGCCGCCTGAGGCTCGTCCGCCTCTACCAGGCGGCCGCCGACGAGGGCGGGGCGGACGCCGAGATCATCGTGGAGGCGCGCGAGACCCTCGGGGACGGCTTCAGCGACGCCGGAGGGGTGGAGGACTACCGATGAGCGACAACCAGGGCAAGGGGCCCGGGCCTTCCGCGGAGGAGCTGCGCGCGCTGCAGGCAGCCGAGGAGGCCAAGGCCGATCCGTCGCTCGACGAGGTGGAGGCAGCCCCCATCGAGGTCCCCGAGGCGGAGGGCCGGCGGGAGCGCGAAGAGCCGTTCGAGAAGCTCGCGGCGCAGGCGAAGCGCATGTCCCCGGAACGGGCGCGCGCGGCCCTCGAGAGCCTTCTCTTCGTCGCGGAACACCCGCTGTCTCCCGAGGACATGCGCCAGTCGACGGGACTCGACGTCCAGAGGATCGGCAAGGCCCTCGACGAGCTCGGCGGCCATTACCGGGAAGGGATCTCCGGCATCGTCCTGCACGAGGTGGCGGGGGGGTACCAGCTGCGCACCTCCGCCGACACGGCCGAGTTCGTCCGCCGCTTCCTCCGGGTGAAGCCCCAGCGTCTCACGCGGGCGGCGCTCGAGACGCTCGCCATCGTGGCCTACCGCCAGCCGGTCACGCGCCCCGAGGTCGAGGAGGTGCGCGGCGTCGACTCCGGCGCGGTCCTGAAGGCGCTCCTCGAACGGCGGCTCCTCAAGATCCTCGGCAAGAAGGAGGAGCCGGGCCGGCCCATCCTCTACGGCACGACGCGCGAGTTCCTGGAGTTCTTCGCCCTGAAGGACCTGGCCTCGCTGCCCACGCTGCGGGAGTTCCACGAGCTCTCCGAGGAGCACCGGGAGATCGTCGAGAAGGAGACGCCCGCGCCCGAGGCCCCCAGGCTCGAGGGGCTTTTGGCGGAGCTCGCCGACCCCAACCTGCGCGCGGCGCTCGAGCAGAAGCAGGCGGAGGGCGACCATGCGCTCGACGAGCTCGAGCGGGCCATCGACCGGGCGGACGAGCGTTCCCAGGCGGCCCGCGAGGCGCTCGACGAGGTGCGCCCTCCCGCCGAGCCCGATCCCGACCCGGTCCCCGGAGCGGGCGGGTCACCGTGAAGGAGAGACTGCAGAAGTACCTCGCCGCGGCGGGCGTCGCCTCCCGCCGGAGGGCCGAGGAGCTCATCCTCGCGGGCCGGGTCGCCGTCAACGGGGTGGTGGTCACCCGCCTCGGGACCCAGGTGGACGGCCGTCACGACCACGTCACCGTGGACGGCCGCGCCGTCGAGCCGCGCCGGGCAGGGCGCTACCTCCTCCTCTACAAGCCGCCCGGGTGCGTGACCACGCTCTCCGACCCCGAGGGCCGCCCCACGGCGGCCGCCTACCTGAAGGGAGTCGGGGAACGCGTCTTCCCGGTCGGCCGGCTGGACTGGGACGCCGAGGGCGCGCTCCTCTTCACGAACGACGGCGAGCTCGCGAACCGTCTCGCCCACCCCCGCTACGGCCACCGCCGCACCTACCTCGTCAAGGTGAAGGGGGAGCCGCCGCCGCCGGCGCTCGAGCGCATGGTGAGCGGCGTGCGCCTGGAGGACGGCCCGGCGCGGGCGCTCGAGTGCGCCGTGCACGAGAAGGTCGACCGAAACACCTGGATCCGCATGGTCGTCGGAGAGGGGCGCCGCCACCTCGTGAAGCGGCTGTGCGAGTCGGTGGGCCTCGACGTCCTCCGCCTCTTCCGGCCGGAGTTCGGCGGGGTCACCGTGGCGAGGCTCAGGCCCGGGGAGTTCCGGGACCTCCTGCCCGAGGAGGTCGAGCGGCTGCGGCGGGCCGGCGGCCTCGCCGGATCTCGCGAGCCCCTCCGGCTCCCAGGCGAGGAGCTTCCCAGGGCCGCCCGCCGCCACGGGCGCGGCGCGCCTCCACCAGGTGCCGACCGAGGCCGGCCCGGTCCGCGCCGCGCAAGAGCGGGGAAGGGCCGGTGAGGCGCGCCGTCGCCGTCGCCGCCGTCCTCGCTCTCGAGGCCGCGGGCTGCGGCCGCGGCCCCTCGCGGGAGGACCTCGAGTCGCCCGTGCCCGAGCGCCGCGCCGCCGCGGTGTCGAAGCTCGCGGCGAGCCGCGCCGACGCGGACCTGGCGGCCCTCCTCGTCGCCCAGGGGGACCCGAGCCCGATCGTGCGCAAGGCCGCCGCCGGGGCCTTCACCGCCCGGGGCGGCACCCGCTCCGTGGAAGGGCTTGCGCGGATGCTCGAGGACCCGGACCCCGACGTGGTGGCCGCCGCGGCCCGGGGCCTGGGGGCCATCGCGTCTGCCTCGCCGGGCGCCGACGCCCTGGCGGCCTCCGCCCTGCAGCGACAGGCAGCGGTCGCTCTCGCCGCCGCCTATGGCCGTGCCGACGCGGCGGGCCGCGCCGAGATCGCGGTGGCGCTCTCCGCGCTCGGCGCCTCGCTCCGGGAGGCGGTGGAGGCGGAGGCGCGCCTCCTCTGGGATCGGAACGCAAGGGGCCTCGGGGGCCCGAGCCCCCGGGAGCGGGCAGGCGCCGCGGAGGAGTTGGGGCGGAGCGGCCGGGCCGACGCCGTGAAGCGCCTCCTCCCGCTCCTCGAGAGCCGCGGGCGCGATCCCCGCATCGCCGCTGCCGCCGCTCGCGGCCTTGGCTGGGCCGGGGACCGAAGCGCCCGCGAGGCGCTCGAGGATGCCATGCTCCAAGGCGAGTCGGAGCTCGCCGAGGCGTCCGCCGCGGCACTCGCGGCCCTCGGGGACCCCGCGGCAGCCGAGGCCCTCGCCCAGGCCGGGGCCTCGGGCCCGGCGCGCCTCGCGATGGCGACCGTCGAGGCGCTCGCCGCCTTGCCGCGTGCTCCCGAGGTGGGGGTCGCTCTCTGCGAGATCACGGTGCGGGCCGGCGACCCGGGGGTCGCCGAGCGTGCGGCCGGCAGTGCCCGACTGGCGGAGGCCGACTGTCCGGAGCGGCCTCTCGTCGCCCGCATCGCGCGGCGCGGCCCCGACGCCCCCGCCGCGCTCGCGGCGCTCGGGGCGCTCGGTCTCCCGGCGGACAAGGTCGGTCCACCGGCGGAAGCGGCGCTCGCCGCCTTGCAGGGCTCGGGCGACGGCTCGCTCCGGGCGGCGGCCGCCCGCGCCCTCGGCCTCGCCGGCTACGCCCGCGCGGTCCCCGCCCTGCAGCAGCGCGCCCAGGCCCTGCGGGAGCGGCTCGCCGAGGCCCGACAGGACTGGATCTCCGGCTCCCTGCCGCGGACCCCGGCGCCCGGCTTCGAGAAGGGCTCGCCACCGCCGGAGGAGATCGCCAGTCGCTCCCTGCCGGCGTCCGGGCCTCCCCCGCCCACCCACCCGCGCTTCGTCGACCCGGTCGACGCGACCTCGGCGGAGGAACTCGCGGCGGTCGCCGTGGCGCTCGCCCGCCTGAAGGCGGACCCGTCCACCGCCCTCGCCCAGCAGCTCGCCGGCGATCCGGACGACCGCCTGCGCGCGTCGGCGACGGAAGCGCTCGGCATCCTCGGCGGAGAGGGTGCGCGCGCCGCGCTCACCGCCCTCGCGCAGGACCGCGCGCCGGCCGTGAGGCGCACCGCGGTCGCGGCGCTCGCCCGCCAAGGTGCGCCGGCCGTCCCGGTCCTCGTGCGGGCGCTCCCGGCGCCGGATCCGAGCCCCGAGGAGTGGAAGGAGATGGTGGCACGGGCGCTCGGGGACACCGGGGCGCCCGAGGCGATCCCGCCCCTGGCGGGGCTCCTCGAAGGGGAGGCCGCGGCCGCAGCCGCCGTCGCGCTCGGGCGGCTCGGAACTCGCGAGGCGGTGTCGCCGCTCGTCGCGCTCCTCGAGCGGCGCCAGAGGCTCGGCCGGGTGGAGGCCATCGAGGCCCTCGCGGGCTACGGCGGCCCGGAGGTGGGCAAGGCCCTCGCCGCCGAGCTCACGAGCGATCGCCCCGAGGTGCGGGTCGCCGCGGCTCGCGCCCTGGGCAGGCTGCACTACGAGCCGGCCTCCGCCGCCCTCGAGGCGCTGCGCGCCGACTACTACGCCGACGTGCGCCGCTCGGCCGTGGAGGCGCTCGCACGCCTGCCGTCGCGGCCGCCGGGCACGAAGCGGTAGCGCCCCTACGGCACCGTCTGCGCCGGGGTCGTCGGCAGCGCCGCACCCGCGGGCGGCTGGCCGAAGCGCGTGCGGAGCACGGCTCCGAACATCAGCAGCCAGCCGGTCAGCATCGCCAACCAACCGATGACGGGGATCTCGCTCACCGCGACGACCACGAGGGTGCCGAGGGCGAGCTGCCACACCGTGGCGGCCTTCCAGGCGGGGATCTTCGCGGCCCGGCCGATGAAGAGCGCGAGCGCGCTGTAGCCGAGGACCGCCGCGAGGAGGATCGCGATCACCTGCACGGCGACGAGCGGGATGCCGACGATGGTCACGACGAGAAGCAGCGTGAGCACCGGCATGGCCATGGTTCCGAGGAGCCCCGCGACGAGCGCCCGCCCGGGCTGGCGCGCGATCGAGGCCGTCACCCCGTCGAGCCGGCCGGGTACGAAGACGAGCACGAGGAGCGAGAGGGCGAAGTACACGGCGAACTTGGCGAGCGCGTGCCCGATCCGGAGGAGCGGCGAGATCGCGGCGTGCCCGCGCGAGGGCCTCGCGCTGACGAGGCCCACGAGGTCCACGAGCCCGGGCACGCTCACCGAGACCTGCTGGCCGTCGACCGCTCCGCCCGGGTCGATGACGACCTCGCCGCCGACGCTCACCGCGTCGTGGCGGATATGGGCGCCCGGACCCACGTGAACGTTGCCGCCCACGGCCACCGCGTCGTGCTCCACCGTCGCGCCCGGCTCGAGTTCCACGGAACCGAGGACCGCCACCGCGTCGTTCACCGACCCCCCCGTGCCGACGTGCACGCTTCCGCGGATGGCCACGGCGTCGTGGATGTGCTCCCCGGGAGCGACCGTGATGTCCCCGGCGTGCACCCGGTCGTTGGCCTTGTCGCTCGACTCGCCCTTGTCGGAGGCCAGGCCGCCGAGCGCGTCCTCGATGGTCTTCTCGATCTCCTCGTCGGACGGCGGGGTGGTTCCCGAGGGGAAGACGAGGTGCTTCTTGCCCCCGCGGACGACGATCTGGGGGCCGGTGCCGCGCGCGATGGTCACGACCGACCCCTCGCGGATCGCCGTGAGGCCGGTCTGCGCGACGACGGCGCGCAGCGCCTCCTCGACCGGGGTTGCCTTGAAGTGCGCGGTGGTGGTGCCCCGCAGGCCGGGGGGGAAGACGATCGACCAGCCGGCGGCGTCGGCGATCTGCCGGAGCGCCTTGTCGACGGGGGTGTTCGCGAAGTCCGCCGAGACCTTCTTGCCGGACGCGGGCTCGAAGCCGGAGAGGAGCGGGACCTCCCGGATCGGCTCGGCGTGCGGGGCCACGTTGACGGTGTCCCCGCGCCGCGTGGCGGTGAGGCCGGTTCCCTCGAGCAGGAGTTCGAGGGCGAGCTCGACCGGAGCGTCCTTTAGGTTCATGAGCACGCGATCGCGGCCGGCGGAGCCGGTGTTCGCGACGAGACCCCAGCCCGCGGCGTCGGCGACGGTGTGCAGCGCGTCATCGATTCGGACCCGTCCGCTGATCGTCACCTTCCGCCCCGACGGCGAGGCAGGCCACTCGCCGACGAGCCGGCTCGACCCCTTCGCCGTCGCCGGCGGAGCGCTCGGCGGAGGTGGGGGCGGAGGCGGGGACTCCGGCGGAGGCGCGGCGAGGGCGAGGGCGGCAGCGAGGGCGAGGAGCATGGGTCTCTCAGGCATTCAGGCGCGCACGCGCGGGGACGAGCCGGGCGAGCCCGAGCAGGAGCGGGAGGCCGAGCAGTGCGCACGCGAACGCGATCTGGACGCGCAGCGCGTCGACGATGGGTGACAGGACCTTGTCGGAGATCTGGATCGCCTCGAGGGCACGGACGAGCGCGCTCGACACGTCGGAGACGGCCGGCGCCCAGGCCGCCGCGCCGGCGAGGGCGACGGCGACGGCCATCGCGAGGCCAACGGCCCCGAGAACCGCAGCGGCGATGCGGCGCTCCCGCGCCGCCGCGCGCTCCCGCGCGTCGATGCGGGCGAACACCCCCGCGGTGAAGTCCGGCGGCACCTCCGGGGCGGCGAGCCCCCCGAGCGCGTCCGAGAGGCCCTCGAAGGACGCGACGAGTGCCTGGCACTCGGTGCAGCGCGCGAGGTGCGCCTCCACGCGAGGGGCCTCCGCCTGGGGGACGAGCCCCTCGACGAGCAACTGGGCCTCGTCTTCGGTGAGGTGACGGGGGGTCACGGCTCGACCTCCTTGCCCGCGAGCGATTCCCGGAGCTGCGACCGGGCGCGATGGAGCCACGTCATCACCGTTCCCATCGGAACGCCCATCGCCTCGGCGATCTCCTTGTAGGACAGTTGCTCGACGTGGAAAAGGTGCACCACCTCGCGGTAGTTCGGGGGGAGGGCGGCGACCGCCGCGCCGAGGGCTTGGCGCGCCTGGGACCGCTCGAGCGCCTCGTCCCCTCGCGCGGCCTGGGGATCGGGCAGGTCGATGGCCGCCCCGTCCTCCTGCGTCGCGTCGAGCTCCACCTTGGCGCGGGCCGGGATCCGCCGCCGGAGAACGTCGAGGCAGTGGTTGCGGGCGATGCGCAGGATCCACGGGGCGAACGACTGGGCCGGGTCGAAGCCCTCGAGCGCTGCGAAGGCTCGCGCGAAGGCCTCTTGTGCGGCGTCGCGGGCCTCCTCCGGGTCGGAGAGGAGGCGGAGGCAGAGGCCGTAGACCGCCCGCTTGTGCTCCTCGACGAGCGCCGCGAAGGCGTCCCGACGGCCCTGGGCGGCCGAGCGGGCGAGCCTGGCCTCGCTGGAGAGGGGCAACGAGACCTCCTCCTCGGTCTCCGGGAACGGCCAGGAGACCTGGGACGCTATCCCGCCTAGCGCGAGGGCCGCAACCATGTCCTCCCCTACGGGAGGGGCAAGCTCCTATTTCACGGGCGCTTTTCCGGGAAGGGCCAGCCGCGGTCCGGGAGGCGCCCCGATCGCGCAACCTGCGGGAATCACGACAAGGAATGGCCAGGGGGACCGGACCCCGCGCTTGACGCGGGGTGCCTCCGGGTTCTACATGGAGCGCGCTTGGGGAGCCACGGCGTCATCGAGCTCGACGGCGGCGCCGGGGAGGGCGGGGGCCAGATCCTCCGGACCGCTCTCTCCCTCTCCGCGGTGACCGGCAGGCCCTTCGCGGTCGAGCGGGTCCGGGCCAACCGGCTGAAGCCCGGTCTGCGACCCCAGCACCGGGAGGCCGCCCGCGCCATGGCGCAGCTCTGCCAGGCGGAGGTCGCAGGCGACGAGGTGGGCTCGGCGAGGCTCGAGTTCCGGCCGGCCCGCCGCGCCGCAGCCGGGGAGTGGACGTTCGACATCGGCACCGCCGGGTCGGCCCCGCTCCTCCTGCAGACCCTCTGCTACCCGCTCTCGCTCGCGGGAGGCGAGAGTCGCCTCACGCTCCGGGGAGGCACGCACCAGGACCACAGCCCCTCCTTCCACTACCTCGCCCTCGTGTGGGCCCCGGCGGTCGCTCGGCTCGGCTTCCCGGTCGAGCTGGCGATGCAGGCGGCGGGCTTCTACCCGGAGGGGGGCGGGGAGTTCACCGCCGTCGTCAAGCCGGCGCATCCGATGCCGCCGCTCGACCTGCGCCACCGGGGGACCCTCCTCGACACCGAGGTGGTCTCCCTCGTCGCCGGGGTGGAACTCGCGGTCGCGGAGCGCCAGGCCGAGCGGGCCTCTCGCCGCCTGCGCGACATGGGCGTCGCCGCCCAGGTGAGCTGCGTCCCCGCCCCGTGCCGCCAGTCCCGGGGGAGTCACCTCCTCGTCGTCGCCGCCTTCCAGCGCACCCGCTCGGGCCACGGGGCGGTCTCCGCCCAGGGGCGCCATCCCGAGGCCATCGCCGACGGCGCGGTGGACGCGTTCGCGCGCTTCCTCGCGGGCCGCGCCGCCGTGGATCTCCACCTCGGTGACCAGCTGCTCCTGCCGGCGAGCCTGGCGGCCGCCGGCCTGATCGCTCCCCCCGCGGGTCTCGTCCCGGTGACCCGCTTCACCGTGGGCGCAGTGACGAAGCACCTCACGACGAACGCCGACGTGATCCGAAGGTTCCTGCCGGTGGAGGTGGACGTGAGCGGACGCGAGGGCGAGGAGGGCGAGGTCCACGTCCGCCCCGCCAACGCCTCTGCGCCGGTCGTGCCCCTGCACCGCGGCTGACGACGCCTCAGCCGCGGGGCGGCTTGCGGGCGACGAGAGCCCGGAGGCGGGCCGCGTCGAAGGGCTTCTCGAGCCGCTCGTTCGGGACGGACTCGAGGAACTCGCTGGCCTCGTCCGTGAACGCGCCGGCCGTGATGAAGATGATGCGCGCGGCCGCCTCGGGGTCGCGCTCGCGCAAGCCCCGGTGGAACGCCATCCCGTCGATCCCCGGCATGAAGAGGTCGCAGAGGATCGCGTCGAACGTCGCGCCTCCCGCGACGAGGCCGAGGGCGGCACGCGAGTCGCTCAAGACGGTCACGTCGCAGCCCCTGAGCAGGCGCTTCACGGCCTGGCCCACGACGGGGTCGTCGTCCACGACGAGGACGCGCCGTCCGGCGGGGGACGCGGCGGGCTCCGCCGGTTCGGCCTCGGGACGGATCGCCGCCGCCGGGCGCGGATCGGCCGCGGGCAAGAGCACGCGCGCCCGCGTGCCCACGCCCGCCTCCGCCTCGAGCCGGATTTCCCCGCCCACGGCCTCGACGATGGATCTCGAGACCGCGAGGCCGAGCCCGGTCGCGGGCCCCGCCTTCGTCGTGAAGAACGGTTCGAAGGCTCGAGCGAGGACGTCGGCGCCCATGCCCGCGCCGTTGTCGGCGACCTCGACGAGGACCCGCCCCGGCTGCGCGGGCGCGACCGTGACCCGGATCTCGTTCGCGTCCGGATCGCGGTCCGGCAGCGCCTGGAGCGCGTTCAGGAGGAGGTTCAGGAAGACCTGCCCGAGCCGGCCGGCGCTCCCCAGCACGGGGGGACTCGGCTGGAAGGAGCGCACGACCCGCGTGCGCCGCGAGAGCTCCGCCCGGAGGACGGCGAGCGCCGAATCGAGGACGCTCGCCATGTCGAGCGGCGTGCTCCGCTGATCCTCGGCCCGCGCGTACATCCGAAGGTCGCGGACGATCGAGCGAACGCGCTCCGCGCCCTGGCGCGCCTCCACGATCGCCTCGGCGGCCTGCGCGAGTTCGGCCGCCTCGGTCGCGGCGCTCCGCGCCCGGCAGCCCTCCACGGCCGCCGCGACCTGCTCCTGGGCATAGCCGAGGTTGGCGATGACGTAGGAGAGGGGGTTGTTCACCTCGTGCGCCACGCCGGCCGCGAGCGTGCCCACCGATGCGAGCCGCTCCGCCTGGAGGAGGCGGGCCTCCATCTCCCGGCGATCGGTCACGTCCACGGCGACGCCGAGGATGACCTCCGCGCCGCCCTCGTCCACGGCGAGCCACTCGCTCGCCTGGACCCAGGCTGGCTTCCCATCTCGCCGCCGCAGGCGCAGCTCCTCCCGACCGGGGCGGGACGCCTCCCGCAGGCGGCCGACGGCCGCCGCGCGCTCCGCCGGGTCCCACGGGCCGGCGGCTCCCGAGCCGAGGAAGGCGGCCCGGTCCGGCCACCCGAGCAGGCGGGCGAACGCGTCGTTGCAGTCGAGGACCTCGCCCTCGGGCGTCGCCCGGTAGAGACCCGCGACGTCCTGCCGAAGGAGGTGCTGGGCGACTTCGCCCGGGACGCCCGGGAGCTCTCGACCGCCGCGGCTCACGGTCCTCACCATGCCCCCAAGCGGCTGCGCCGGCCGGCCCTTCCTCCGCATCGCCGCCTGCTCATACCACGTGTGGCGTCCGGGGCGCTTCTCGTGTATCCGGGTCCCGTGCGCGTCCTCGCCGCCGTCGCCTGCATCGCCTGCGCGTCCCCCGCCGCGACCGCCAAGCCACCCGAGCCGCCGCCGGCGCCGGCTCCGCCCCGCCCCGAGGAGGAGGCGCGCGCGGCGCTCTTCGCCTTCTCCGACTCCGTGTCGGGGGGGCGGTGGACCGAGGCCTACGGGATGCTCTCGGCTCGATGGCGGGCGCGCATGACGCCCGAGCGCCTGGCCGCGGATTTTCGCGAGGCGGGGCCGATCGGGACGAGGGCGCTCTCGCGCGTCGAGGCGCTCCTCGCCCTCGGCGCCGTGCCCCAGGTCCGGGGGCGCGCGGCCACGCTGCCGGTCGGCGAGGGGCGGGCCGCGGTGCTCGTCCTGGAGGACGGACGCTGGCGCGTCGACGCGCTCGAGTGACCCGCCTGCGTTGACCACGCTGCCCCGCCCGGCTATGTAGGCCCGCCTATGGCACTCACGCAGGAAGCGGCGCTCGCCGCCCTCCGGAAGGTGATGGACCCCGAGCTGCGGCGCGACATCGTCAGCCTCGGCATGACGAAGGACCTGCGCGTCGACGGCGCGCGGGTTTCCCTGGAGGTCGAGCTGACGACGCCGGGCTGCCCCCTCAAGGACACGATCGCGAAGGACGTGGAGGCGGCCCTGAAGGCGGCCGGCGCGTCGGCCGTCGACCTCCGCTTCAGCGCGCGCGTGCGCGGGGCGCCAGGAGCGGAGCAGTCCTCGCTCACTCCCGGCGTCAAGAACATCGTGCTCGTCGGAGGGGGGATGGGGGGGGTGGGCAAGTCCACCGTCACCCTCAACCTGGCGCTCTCGCTCTCCCGAATGGGGGCCGCGGTGGGCGTCCTCGACGCCGACATCTACGGCCCGTCCCTCCCGATCTTGACGGGCGTGGAGGAGAAGCCGAAGTCGAAGGACGGCAAGCGCCTCGAGCCGATCGAGGCCCACGGGCTCCGGCTCATGTCGATCGGCTTCCTCGTGGACCCGGACCAGGCGATGATCTGGCGCGGGCCCATGGTGACGGGGGCACTGCTCCAGCTCATGCGCGACGTGAACTGGGGCGAGCTCGACTACCTCCTCCTCGACCTGCCCCCGGGCACCGGCGACGTCCCGCTCACGCTCGCGCAGAACACCCGGGCGGCCGGCGTGGTGCTCGTCTCCACGCCGCAGGACGTCGCCCTCGCCGACGTCATCCGGGCGAAGCTCATGTTCGACAAGGTCGGGATCCCGGTGCTGGGCATCGTCGAGAACATGTCGAGCTTCATCTGCCCTCACTGCCGCCAGGAGACGAACATCTTCGACCACGGGGGCGCCCGGGCCGCCGCCGACAAGCTGGGGATGCGCTTCCTGGGCGAGATTCCCCTCGACCTCGCCGTCCGGGAGGGCGGCGACCGCGGGATGCCGGTCGTGGAGGCACTGCCCGACGGCCCGCAGGCGAAGGCCTTCCACGCCGTGGCCCAGCAGGTCGCCGCATCGGTGAGCGTCCAGGTCATGAAGGCGCCCCGCCTCCCCGTCCTCGGGGCGCAGCCGCGGGCCTGACGGGGATCCCGGCCCGGGTCCTCTCCCGCGGGCGCCGCTTGCGGTAATCTGGCGCGATGCCCGACCCCGACTTCCCGTTCGACGAGCCCGCGCCCGAGGAGCAGGGAGCGCCCGCAGGGAGCGGCACCGTCGGATTCCTGGCGGACGTCGTCCGCAAGACGGTCCTCACCGGCATGGGGGCGCTGTTCCTCACCGAGGAGGGCGCGCGGAAGCTCGCGCGGGAATGGAAGCTCCCGAAGGAGCTCGCGGGATTCCTCGTCCAGCAGGCGCACGGGGCGAAGGACGAGGTCCTCCGGGTGGTGGGCCAGGAGATCCGCCGCTTCTTCGAGTCTGAGACCTTCCGCCGGGAGCTTTTGAAGCTCCTCGAGGGGATGTCGGTCGAGGTCCAGGCGGAGATCCGCCTCACCGAGGCCGCACCGCGGCGACGCGCCAAGGTGCGCGTGCGCAAGCGGCAGCCGCGACCGGCCGCGCCGGCGGGCGCCGCGGGGGAGACCGAGAAGGACGGCCCGTGAGGTCGTTCGCACGGGTGCTCCTCGTCTTCGGACTCGCTGCCGTGGGTCTCTTCTTCTTCCGGGGGTCCCCGCGCGAGGTCACGCTCGTCTACCGCGTTCCCGCCTCGGCCCGAGAGCTCGACGTCGACATCCGCCGGGGCGACGCCACGCTTCGCCGCACGGAGTTCCGGTTCCCGGGCGGGCCCGCCGGGCCCGTCCGGCACGAGGTGCGGCTGCCGGACGGGGAATACACGCTCGGGCTGCGCCTGCTGTCGGAAGGGGCCGCTCCGCGGGTTCTCAGCCAGGCCATCGCCGTCTCGGAGGAGGGGACCATCGTCGTGTCGCTGCCGGGCGCACCCTGAGCCCCGGCGACCGCACGGGAGGCCCGTCCTTCCGCGCCCCGCCCGGGACGAGCTCCCCGCGGAGGATCCGGAAGGCAACGCCCTCGCGCGCGGCGCCCGCCTGCGCGACGCGGGCGGGCCGCGCCCCCCCGAACCGCGAGGGGGAGACACCGCGGCTCCGGGAAACGCGAGCCTCTCAAGAGCGCAGAGGGAACCGCGCCCGACGCGTCCCAACGCGCCCCGTCCGGATCGCGGGGCGGGGAAAGAGACTCTCGGTCACGGACGGACGCATTTCGCTCGTGGCGCGTCCGCCGCGCCGGACGGCTCCGGCAAGGCCGGGCGCACGGCGCGACCCCAGGGCCGTCCTGGCCGATCGGCGCGGCTAGCGACAGCTTTCGAATCGCGCGAGCCGCGGCTGATTCAGTCCGCAGAGCGCGCGCCATGCCACGAAGACGTCGTCCGCCGGATCAGTCGCACGAACGGTCTGGTAGCCGTTCCCATCCGCGAATCGGTCGAGCGTCACGAGGCGCAGCGGGAGAGTCACCTCCTCGGCGCTTCCGTTCATGAACTCGACGACACACCCATCCCCGCAGTCGATCCCGTGGTAGGTCTTCGAGTCTCGGCTCACTACGATGTGGTCGCCTTTGGCCATGCTCGGCCACCATTGCAGCCGCTATGCCCAACGAGGAGCGAGTCAAGAGGGGCACTTGGACCACTACGGGCGCGCGCCGGCAACAGACCCGGGTGCGCCCCGTCCCAGGGAGAGCGTCTCGCCGACTGCCGCGGGACGGCCCTCGAGCCGAAGGTGAGGCGAGGGAAGTGGGGCGGCCGGCGAGTCGTTGCGGGGGGTGCGTGCGCTCGCCGGCTCGGCCCCGAGCCCCTCTCGAGAGGGGACCCTATGGACTGTACGCTTGTGAGCGATATCCGCGCACGGTGAATTAGAATTTACGTCGGAAAGCCCAAGGAATGCAGGGGCATGCCCAACGTGGCCTTGCCAATCGCTTTCCACCGTCGGTCGGCGTGGTCGGGCGGGGACGTCTCCGGGCCGAGGTGCGCGAGCTGCGGGGCACGGCGCACCCGACGCTGCGCACGTCCGAGCAAGCGCCGGGGCGGGTTCGCGTCCGCCGTTCCATGGTCGGGGCCTGGGTGCGGGACGGCTCGATTCGCGCCACGGCCTTCGGCGAACGGTGGCGCGCTCCGGCGGCCGATGCGGACCGGCTCCTTCAGGCGGGAGCGCCCGTCGCTCGTCGGAGCGCCGCGGTTTCCGAAGGAGCCCGCGGAGAGCCTCTCGGCGACCTTCGCGCCAGAGGACTCATCGCCCCAGGCGGCCATCGAGCGCCCGGGGCACGACCGACCGCCGGCGGGTCCGCCGCGGCGATGTGGCCCCCGGGTTCGAGCCCGAAGCCGTGCAGGCGGAACATCGCCGTCTGGATCTCCACCCGTCCACCGGGGGCCGGGCGCCGGAAGTAGTTATCAACCTCGCGCTTGCCGTTGACGAACCGCCCACCTTCCCAGTTCCCGCGCTTTGCTTTCATCTGGTAACGTCGCCCCCCTGGAACGGTCCTGCCCGAGCGAAAGCTCGGGGAAGAAGTCCCCGGCGCCGAACAACGCTGGCGAACATCGAGTGATAGGACGTTAAGTGAAACCTTGGTAGGTCGCAAGGGACCCCTATCACGGGTCACCCGGAGGAAGGCATGGCGATCGAGCGCGTCGCGGTGATCGGGGCGGGGCAGATGGGTAGCGGCATCGCGCAGGTGGCGGCCCAGGCCGGGCTCGAGGTGACGCTCCTCGACGCGGCACCCGAGCTCGCGCAGAAGGCGCACCAGAGGCTCGGAGCCGCGCTCGGGAAGCTCGTGGAGAAGGGCAAGCTCTCGGCGGACCAGCGCAAGGGGATCCTCGACCGCATCCGGCCGGGCACCAAGATCGAGGACGCCGCCGGCGCCGACCTCGCCATCGAGGCCATCGTCGAGAAGCTCGAGCCCAAGCTCGAGCTCTTCCGCAAGCTCGACGCGCTCCTGTCCCCGCACGCCATCCTCGCGTCCAACACGAGCTCCATCTCCATCACCCAGATGGCCGCGGCGACGAAGCGCTCCGAACGGTTCGTGGGGATGCACTTCATGAACCCGCCGCCCGTCATGCAGCTCATCGAGGTGATCCGGGGGCTGCAGACGAGCGACGAGACCTGGCGGACGGTGGTGGACCTCGCGACGAAGAGGTTCCAGAAGACGGTGGTCACCTCGAAGGACGTCCCCGGCTTCATCGTGAACCGGGTGCTCATCCCCCTCATCAACGAGGCCTGCTTCGCCCTCCAGGAGGGGCTCGCGACCCCGGAGGACATCGACACGGCGGTGAAGCTCGGCCTCAACCACCCGATGGGCCCGCTCACCCTGGCGGACTTCGTCGGGCTCGACACGTGCCTCTACATCGCCGACGTGCTCCATCGCGAACTCGGCGAGGACAAGTACCGCCCGGCCGCGCTGCTCCGCCAGTACGTCGCCGCCGGGTGGTTCGGGCGCAAGACCGGCCGCGGGTTCTATCGTTACGAGTAGCCGCCGCGCGCGGCGGGGAGGCGCCACATGCATCTCGACAACATCCTCTGGACCGTCGAAGAGGGCGTCGGAATCGCCACGCTGAACCGCCCCAAGGCCCTGAACGCGCTCAACACGCAGACCGTGCGCGAGCTCGGGGAGCTCCTCTCGGAGGTCGAGCGGGACGCGGCACTCCGGGCGCTCGTCCTGACGGGGGCGGGGGACAAGGCCTTCGTCGCCGGGGCCGACATCGCCGAGATGTCGGGGCTCGCTCCCCTGGAGGCACGTCGCTTCGCGGAGGCCGGGCAGCGCACCCTCGAGCGGCTCGAGGCGCTCGCCATCCCGACCATCGCGGCCGTGAACGGCTTCGCGCTCGGCGGGGGCTGCGAGATCGCGATGGCGTGCGACCTCATCTACGCGAGCGAGCGCGCCAAGTTCGGCCAGCCCGAGGTGAACCTGGGCATCATCCCGGCCTTCGGCGGGACCCAGCGGCTGCAACGCCGGGTGGGCTCGGCGAGGGCCATGGAGATGATCCTCACGGGCGACATGGCCGACGCCGCGACCGCGAAGGCCTGGGGCCTGGCGCTCGAGGTCTTGCCCCCGGACAAGCTCCTCGGCCACGCGATCGCCCAGGCGAGGAAGATCGCCTCCCGCGGGCCCGCCGCCGTCGCCGCCGCGAAGCGGATCGTCCGGGCGACCGCCGCCCCCCAACTGCTCGCGGGCCACGAGATGGAGGCGGAGGCCTTCGCGGCCCTCTTCGCATCCGAGGACGGGCGGGAAGGGCTGAAGGCCTTCGTCGAGAAGCGGCCGGCCCGATTCCGGGGCGCCTAGGGAGGGGACATGGATATCGAACTCAGCGAGGAGCAACGCCAGGTCAGGGACCTCTGCCGGCAGTTCGCGGACGAGGAGCTTCGGCCGAACGCCCGGAAGTGGGACGCGGAGCACCACTTCCCGCGCGAGGCGGTGAAGAAGCTGGGCGAGATGGGTCTCCTCGGCGTCGCGGTGCCTGCCGAGTGGGGTGGGGCGGGGATGGACAACGTCTGCTACGCCCTCGGCATGGAGGAGATCTCCCGCGGATGCGCAGGCACGGGCGTCATCATGAGCGTCAACAACTCGCTCTACTGCGACCCGGTGCTCAAGTTCGGCACCGACGAGCAGAAGAAGGAGTTCCTCGCGCCTTTCGCCTGCGGCGAGAAGCTCGGCGCCTTCGCGCTGACCGAGCCCATGAGCGGATCGGATGCGGCCGAGATGCGCACCACGGCCGCGCGCCGGGGCGGAGACTACGTGCTGAACGGCACGAAGAACTTCATCACCAACGGCCCCCAGGCGGACGCGATCCTGGTGTTCACGATCACCGACCGCGCGAAGGCGCACAAGGGCATCACCGCGTTCCTCGTGCCGACCGACGTCAAGGGATTCAGCCGCGGGAAGGCGGACGAGAAGGTCGGGATCCGGGCTTCCGGCTCGTGCTCGCTCTTCTTCGAGGACGTCGTCGTCCCCGAGCGCTTCCGGCTCGGCAACGAGGGGGACGGCTTCAAGGTGGCCATGCAGACGCTCGACGGCGGACGCATCGGGATCGCCGCCCAGGCGCTGGGCATCGCGCGCGCCGCCCACGAGGAGGCGGTCGCCTACGCCAAGGAGCGCAAGGCCTTCGGCCAGCCGATCACGCAGTTCCAGGCGATCCAGTTCATGCTCGCCGACATGGCGACGGAACTCGACGCGGCCCGCCTGCTCGTCTGGCGCGCGGCGACGCTCAAGGACCGGGGCGTTCGCCACAGCGCCGAGAGCGCCATGGCGAAGCTCTACGCCTCCGAGATGTGCGAGCGGGTGACCTCGAAGGCCGTCCAGATCCACGGCGGCTACGGGTACGTGAAGGAGTACGACGTCGAGCGTCACTGGCGAGACAGCCGGATCACCGAGATCTACGAAGGCACGAGCGAGATCCAGCGACTGGTCATCGCCGCCTCGGTGCTCAAGGGATGACTCGCTGGCCGGGGCGGCTGTGCCGGCTCGCGCTGCCGGTCGCGGCCGCCATGACAGGCGGGGCGCTCGCGTCGCCACCGGAGCGGCCGCCGCCGGCGAGTGCAGCGCCCGACGGCGGTGCACCGTCGGGGCCCTTCGGGCCGGACGCGGTCTGGGCGGTTGTCGAGGCCCACCAGGCCCGGATCACCGCCTGCTACGAGAATCGCCTGGCGGAGGGTCGGGGCGTGCGCGGCGACATGGTCGTCACGTTCGTCATCGGCGTCGACGGGAGCCCGCAGAAGGCCCGGGTGAAGCGGAACACGCTCGGCGACGCGGACGTCGAGGCCTGCGTGCTGCGCGAGGTCCGGGGCTGGCGCTTTCCGCGTCCCCCGGTCCCGCAGCCCGTCGAGCTGCCGCTGCGCTTCCACGAGGTGGGACCGGCGGGGCGCGACGGCGGGGAGGGTCCGGCGGGGCCCGCCTCGCGGGCCGGCGAGGCGACCCGATGAACCTCGAGCCCACCGAGACCCAGAAGGCAATCGCGGACGCGGCGCGCTCCTTCGCCGAGAAGCGGGTGGCGCCGGCCGCCGCCGAGAACGACCGCCTCGGCCGGTTCCCGGAGGACCTCGTGCGGGAGCTCGGCGCGCTCGGCCTCCTCGCCGTGAACGTCCCCGCCGCCTACGGCGGCTCCGAGGCGGGAGCGGTGGCGAGCGCCCTCGCCATCATGGAGATCGCCGCCGCGGACTGCTCCGTCGCGGTCACCATGGCGGTCACGAACATGGTTGCCGAGACCATCGCCCGTGCGGGGTCCGAGGCCCAGAAGCTCCGCTGCCTGCCCCGGCTGGCCTCGGCCGAGTGGATGGCGGGGTCGTTCGCGCTCTCGGAACCTCATTCCGGCAGCGACGCCGGCGCGATGCGGACGCGCGCGGAGCGGCGCGGCTCCGGGTGGGTGCTCAACGGCTCGAAGCAGTGGATCACGAGCGGCGACCGGGCCGGCATCCTCATCGTCTGGGCGCGGACCGGAGAGGAGAAGGGACCCCGCGGGCTCACCGCCTTCCTCGTCGAGGCGGGGACGAAAGGGCTCTCCATCGGCCGTCACGAGGAGAAGATGGGCATCCGCGCTTCCTCGACCGTGTCCCTGTCGTTCGAGGAGTGCGAGCTCCCCGGCGACGCCATCCTGGGGCGCGAGGGGCAGGGGTTCCAGATCGCGATGACGGCGCTCGACGGGGGACGGATCGGCATCGCGTCCCAGGCCACCGGGACGATGCGGGCGGCTCTCGACGCCTCGGTCCGGTACGCCCGGGACCGGACGGCCTTCGGCCACCCGATCGCCGACTTCCAGGCCATTTCCTTCGCGCTCGCCGACATGCGCACCGCCCACGACGCGGCCCGCCTGCTCGCGGTTCGCGCAGCGGCGCTCAAGGACGCGGGCCGGCCCTTTGCGCGGGAGGCCGCCATGGCGAAGCTCTTCGCGAGCGAGGCCTGCCAGTCGGCCGTGTCCAGGGCGGTCCAAATCCACGGCGGGTACGGATACACCGACGCGTTCCCCGTCGAGCGCCTCTTCCGCGACGCCCGCGTCCAGACGATCTACGAGGGGACGAGCGAGATCCAGCGGCTCGTCATCGCGCGCGAGCTCCTCGCCGCCGGCTGACGTCAAACGCGCCGCCCTTGCGACAGGCGCCGCGGGCATCCGGGGGAACGCGCTTCGTGGTTCTTAACCTCGGTTGCGGCGCGCCGCCACGCCCGTTAGCCATTTCCTTGAATGCAGCAGCAGGAGCTCACGACCGGAGACCTCGCCCGGGCCACGGGCCAGACCGCACGGACCATTCGCTTCTACGAGGAGCAGGGGCTGCTTCGGCCGTCCTCCGTGAGCGACGGCGGCCATCGCCGCTACGACCCCGAGGCGCTCGAGCGCCTCCGCCTGATCCTCGACCTTCGCGAGCTCGGTCTGTCCCTCCAGGACATCAGCGGGCTGCTCGCGCTGCGGTCCGGCTGCCGGAGCGGGGCGGAGTTCGCGAGCCGCCTCCGGGAGGTCATCCCGGCGCACGTCGCGCAGGCCCGGCGCCGCATCGAGGCGCTGCGGCGCCTCGAGGGGGAGCTGCGGCGCGCGCTCCAGGCCATCGACGGCCTCGACGGAACCGAGGGCGCCCCGTGCGCGTGCGCCGTCGCGATCCAGGGCGGGGCACCCCGCATCGTCCGCGTGCTCGCGAAGGACGGCGCGTGCGTGCACGACCCCGGCGGGGAGCCAGCCGCGGCGAACGACACCGCGGAGGGGCTGGACGCCGCGTACCGGGGCGCGTAGTCCGCCCGGTGGCGTAGTTTACATAATCCATCTTATCGGACTCACGGATGCCGCAGAATCCTGTGGCTTCGCTCTGCGGGAGCGCCTCGTCGAAGGCGCCTCTAGTGCGGGGACCCGAGCTCCGGACGGCGCGCCAGGATGGCTGCTCGCAGCGCCTCCGGCTCGTCCACGCGAAGCCCGATGACGCTGCCCTGCCGCGTCCGGCCGAGAGCCCCATCGATGGCGACTGGGTGCGCGAGGTGAACGAAGATGTTCGGGCCCCCGAGCGGCGACAGGACGGCGCATCGTGAGCGGTCGCGCGGGTCGGCCGTGAGATCGACGCGCGTCATCTCCGCGAGCGGGATCCGCCCTCTCCACTGCAGACCGACCCGCACCGACAGCTCGTTCGGCCACAGCAGCATCGGCCTCAGCCGGATCGCGCGGAAGTCGCCGACGAGCCACACGAGCCCGTAGACCGATAGCGCCGTCGGGACCCATGCGGCCCGCACGCTCCAGTGTCCGAGCAGCGCATGCGTGGCCAGGACCTCGGCTGCGGCCGAGAGGCCGATCGCGAACAGCAGCGCACCGAGCCCCGCCTTGCGGTGTACCGTGAACGGCGCTGCTCCCCGTGGGACGTGCGGCGCGCTCCTCCACGGGAGCGCCATGCCGATGCGGGTCGCCTCGCCGACCGCAGCCTCGAGCGCCCAGTGGCGTCCGGCGACGCGGCAAGACGCCTCCCAAAGCACGTCCTCGATCGCGAGTTCGTCCCCGCGCAGCGGGGCCGCGCCGGCGACCCGCCTCGCGACCCACCCCACGGCAACGACGACGCCGAGCTCGAGGATGACGGCGATAGCGCGCGCGGCGGGCGCCGCGAGCGCGCGCTCCTCCGGCGGGAGGAGCAGCCGGGCCGCGACGAGCCCTGCGACCACTATCGCGAGGACCGCCGTCGGGCTAAACCTCCGGCTGCGGCCGACGGTGACCCAGTAGGCCGCCGCGGCGGTCGCGGTCAGGTCGGCGGTGACCGCCGCGCCGAAAGCGGCCGGGTGCACGTGAAAGGCAGGCGAACGGATGACCGCGCGGGATGCGAGCACGATGGCGGCAGCGGCCACGCCGAAGACGAGCCACGGGCTCCGGCGGAGGGCTGTGTCCATACCTTTCATCCTTTCGAGATCGGAGGCCGGCGACATCGCCCAGGCAAAGGCGGTGTCCCGCGCCCTCGCGGCCGCTCTCGCCGGGTTCGCGCTCGCGGGCTGCAGCGGGCAGGCCCCGCCGCCGCAGGTCGAGAAAGCGCCGCCCGGGTCCCCTGTCCCGTCGGACGGCGGATCCCCGCTCGCGGTGCCGGCCACGTCGATCGCCGCCCCGGCCTCGCCGGGTCGCCTCCCGGTCGAGGCCGCCCAGGCCCGGGCGCCGGACGGCATCACCGCGCTGTTCCCGGATGCCACGGCGACCGTGGCTCCGACCTCCTCCTACCTCGTTCGCATCGGGGTTCGGGTCCCGGAGGCGCGGCTCGTTCTCGTCGACGCCCAGGACTCGATCCTCCCCGCGAGCGGCTCCACCGAGCTCGGCGCCGCCACCTCCTTCGAGCTCGCACCGGCGGACCCGCTCCGCCCCGGAGCCACGTACGTCCTGCGCCTCGAGGGCCTCTCGGGGCGCCTCGTCCGAGACTCGGCGGGGCGCCTCTACGAGCCGGTCTCCTTCCGGGTGATCGCCGCCGGCAAGGCTCCGGAGCCGGCGCGCCGGCGGACCTCCAAGCCTCGACCGCGCGACACGACGGGCGACTGATCCGCGCCTCCGCCCTCGCTTGAATTTTGGATCGCGACCGGCCGTCCTCGTGATGGGCTAGACTTCACCTGCCCCGAACGGCTTTGCCCCCTTTCGACGAGGTCGCCCATGAGAATCCTCGCGCTCGCCGTCTCCGCCGCCCTCGGGACGGCGGCCCTGGCCCAGGAGCCGGTGCCGCCGCCGCCGCCGCAGGCCGCCCCGCCGCAGGAGCAGTACACCCCGAGCTGGCCTCGCGCGATCGAGCGCGAGCACGGGACCTTCGAGCTGTACCAGCCACAGATCGAGAAGTTCCAGGGGGTGACCCTCTCGGCTCGGTCCGCGGTCTCGTGGACGCCCAAGGGCAAGGAGCCCATCTTCGGCGTGGTCTGGTTGGACGCCGTCGTGGAGATCGACAAGGACGCGCGCGACGTCGCCGTCCGGACGGTGACCGTCCGGAAGGTCCGCTTCCCGAACGCGACCCCGGAGAACGAGCAGAAGGCCAAGAGCCTCCTCGAGCGCGAGGTGCCGACCTGGGATCTCCACATCCCGCTCGCCGAGATCCAGGCGAGCCTGGCCGTCACCCAGCAGGAGCTCAAGTCGGCCGCGGGCATCAAGGCGAAGCCCCCCCGGATGATCTTCTCGGAGGAGCCGGCGGTCCTGCTGCTCTACGACGGCGCCCCCATCGAGCGCGCCATCGAGAAGACGGCTCTGAAGAGAGTCGTGAACACGGCCATGTTCGTCGTCTTCGATCCGGCCACCGGGCGCTTCTACCTGGCGGGGGGCAAGTTCTGGTACGAGGCCCCGTCGGCGACCGGACCCTTCTCCCCCGTGCCCGGGCCGTCGCCGGCGGTGAAGGCGTTTTTCGACGCGAACCCCCCGCCCCCGCCCCAGGCCCAGGGTACCTCCGCCGAGCAGGCGTCCGAGACGGCCGTCGAGCTGCCCAAGTCCCCGCCCCGGGTCGTCGTCTCCACGGAGCCAGCCGAGCTGTTCATCTTCGACGGCGCGCCACGCTACAAGCCGGTCGGTTCCGACGCCGACCTCCTCTACGCCGAGAACACGCAGAGCAACGTGCTCGTGTACGTGCCGACGAGCGAGACCTACGTCCTCGCCGCCGGGCGCTGGTTCAAGTCGAAGTCGCCGCAGGGCCCCTGGAAGGCCGTGCGCCCGGACCAGCTCCCGGTCGCGTTCGCGAAGCTGCCGCCCGACTCGGCGGTCGGGGACGTGCGCACCTTCGTGGCGGGCACCGAGGAGGCGCAGGACGCCCTCGCGGACTCCCAGATCCCGCAGACCGTCGCGGTGAAGCGCGATCAGAAGTTCGAGGTGATCTACGACGGCGAGCCGCGCTTCAAGGCCATCGAGGGAACGAGGCTCGCCTTCGCCGTGAACACCGCCTCTTCGGTCATCCAGGACGCCGGGATGTACTGGGCCTGCGACCAGGGCGTGTGGTACGTGGCGCCGACGCCCACGGGACCCTGGACGGTGAGCGATCGGCGTCCGCCAGACATCGACCAGGTCCCCCCGAGCGCGCCCGTGTACAACACGAAGTTCGTGTACGTGTACCAGTCGACGCCCGACGTCGTGTACGTCGGGTACACGCCCGGCTACGTGGGCATGTACCCGTACTACGGCGTCGTCGTCTACGGGACCGGCTACTACTACCCGCCGTACGTGAGCCCCTACGTCTTCTATCCGCGCCCGTGCACGTACGGATTCCGCGTCACCTACAACCCCTGGACCGGGTTCGGCCTGACCGTGGGCTACGCCACCCCGTTCATCAGCGTGGGAATCCACTTCGGAGGCTACGGACCCGCCTACGGCCCGTACTACCGTCCGCCCGGCTGGTGGGGGCCGGTGGGCTATCGCCCCTACCCGCCCCCGTACCCGGGCGGCTGGTATCGCCCGCCGCCGGGCTACAGGCCGCCGTACGCCGGCTACCGCCCGCCACCTCCCGGCTACGGCCCGCCGGGGTACCGGCCTCCGCCTCCTGGCGGCTACCCACCCGGAGGTGGATACCCGCCCGGAGGAAGGCCACCTGGCGGCGGCGCGCCGCCCCCGGGAGGCGGACAGCCGGCGCCACCGCGGCCGGCGACCGCGAACAGCCTCTACGCCCGGCCCGAGAACGCCGCCCGGAATGCCGCTCCGCCGGCGGCCGCCGCGCGTCCGACCCCGCAGCCGGTCAACCGCCCGAACAACGTCTACGGCGATCGGTCCGGCAACGTCTACCGTCAGACCGGAACCGGCGCCTGGGAGAGGAACACGAGCAAGGGCTGGCAGCCCCAGCCGTCGGCGCAGGCGCCGGCGCCGCGCCCCGCCGCGCCGCCGCAGGGTCCCTCGCAGCGGCCGCCCCCGTCGACCGGCGGGGCGAAGCCCGCGCCCGCTCCGGCGCAGGGGTCGCGCGCGTCCTACCCGACGAGCGCGGGAGGCGCCCGGCCCCCCGCGACCGCGAGCTACGTCCACGCGCCTGCCGGCTTGAGCCGCGACGCGGCGGCCCGCCAGAGGAGTGCTCCGCCGCCTTCGCGCGGAGGCGGCGGAGGCGGGGGGCACGCCCCGAAGCGCTAGCGGGGGCTCGCGCCGGGGGCCCGGGCCAGCGTCGCCAGCACCGGCCGGTCGGCCTCGCAGAAGTCGTACTCGCCGAGGCGAGAGGCCTCCGCCCACTCGAGAGCGGCTGCTCCGAGGAGCCGCGGTTCCGCGGCGGGCGCGAGGTCGCACTCGTAGAAGGCGAGCTCCACCTCGAGGTCCGGGTAGCGGTGCCGGGTCCGGGCGAGGAGGTGACGAACGGCGACGTCGCAGCCGAGCTCCTCCCGGATCTCGCGGACGAGCGCCTCGGGCTCCGCTTCGCCCGGTTCGACCTTCCCCCCCGGGAACTCCCACTGGCCGCCGCGCTCGGCGTCGCCATGGCGCCGCGTGATGAGGATCCTGCCGCCACGCCGGAGGACGGCGGCGACGACGCGCACCGACCTCACTTGAGGTTCAGGTCGACGGCGACGAGCTCCCCGACGTTGGAGAGCCCGTAGAGGCGCTTGCCGAGCACCGACGGAGCAGCCGACGCCCCCGACCCGCGGGTGAACACGCGGAGCTTCTTGCCATTCCTCCGGTCGAGGACGAGCAGACCCTTCCCGTTGGCGACGAGGACGAGGCCCTTCAGCGGGAATGGGTCGGCGAAGGGCGTGCCCTCGAGCGGCGCGGTCCACACCTGCTTGCCCGTGTGCGCGTCGAGGGCGAGGACGCTCGACGTCGAGACCACGAACAGGAGGTCCCCGTCGAGGCGCGCCTTGTAGGACAGCGGGACCTTCGTCTCCCAGACCAGGTTCCCGTTCGCCGAGTCGAGGGCCGCCACCTCGCCGCCGTAGCTCGCCACGTACACCCGGTCGCGAGAGAGCTGGACGCTCGCGTTCACGTCCGGGTAGTCGCCCCGGCCGACCTTCCGGTCCCACTTCACGGACCCGGTCTTCGCGTCGAGGGCGACCACCGAACCGTCGGAGAAGCCCTGGTAGAGGACGCCGTTCGCGATGGCCGGCCGGCCGATGCCCAGGATCGCGAACCGCGCCGTGGGCTCCCTGCGGAAGTGCCACTTCCACATGCCGGTCTTCGCCTCGAGGGCGAGCACGGTTCCCTCGAGCGTCGCGAGGTACACGAGGTCTCCGTCGAACACGGGCTGCGCCCCGATCTCCTCCTTGTACTGGTACTGCCAGCGGCCGATGCCGCTCACGACGTCGAGGGCCACGACGTGACCGTCGATCCCGCCGATCACCGCGATGCCCCCGCCCACGCCCGGGGCACCGATGTACGGCCCGCGTCCCTCGAAGTACCAGAGCTGCTTCCCCTCGGCGTCGAAGGCGCGGACGAAGCCGTCTCGCGTGGCCACGACGACGACGCCCGTGGCCGGGTCGACCTGGGGCCCGGCGGGCTCGAAGGGCTTGTACTCGAGCAGCTCCGGCATGACGAGCGGCCGGCGCCAGGCCACGGCGAACTGGCCGTCGAGAGCCAGCGGCGCTGGAGCCGCGAGGAGCGCGACGGACGCCGCGAGGGACAGGATCGCCATCGCCTACTTCGTCGCGGCGAGGCGGGCGAGCTGTGCCTCCGCCTCCGCCTTGGCCTGCGAATCCTTGAACTCGGTCGGGAACGCCTGGAGGATCTTCCGTGAGTCCTCGACCTTGCCCTGGCGGGCGAGGACGCGCGCGCGCTCGAGTGCCGCGCGGTCGGCGAAGGCGGGGTTGAGGGACGGAAGCCGCTCGATCGCCGCGAGCGCTCCGGCGAGATCCCCCTTCGCTTCCCGCGCCCGGGCAAGTCCGTCCTCCGCCAGGAAAGCGAGGGAGTCGCCCGCCTTCGCGGACGAGAGGTAGGACTCGAAGGCGGCGAGGGCCTCGTCATAGGCGCCCAGCCGCAGCTGCGCCTCCCCGGCTGCGAGCGCAGCCGTGCGGGCCGACTCGCTCGAGGGGTACTCGCGCCGGACCTCTGCCGCCTTCGCGGCGATGTCCTTCTGCTGAGCCTCGGCGGTCGGGAAGACGGGCGCGTTCGCGCCGGGCAGGGGCACGGAGGACACCTGCCCGTCGGCGGCGGAAAGCACCCCGAAGAGCGCCACGCCGGCTGCCTTGCGGGAGCTCTCCAGCCAGGCCTGGACGCCCAGGGCGACGCCGAGAATCGCGACCACGCCCACCACGGCCGCGACGATCTGCTTCTCGTGGCCCGCCACCCAGCCTGCCGCCCGGCCGGCGGCCGCCTGGAAGGCGTCGGGCGCCTTCATCTCCTTGCGGGTCAGCTCCGCGGTGTTCTTCGCCATGTTTCCTCTCGAATCCCTGCGAAAAGTCGGGACAATCTAGGCGGGGCCGGCGGGGGCGTCAAGCGCGGCCGCGCCCCTTCCCCGCGGGCCGCGGCGGTCGCTCGCGGCGCTTGCGCTCCCGGAAGACGAGGCGCAGCGGCACGTGCAGCCGGAAGGCCTCCCGGAAGCGGTTCTCGACGAAGCGGCGGTACGAGTCGTTGATGGCCTCCGGCCGGCTGCACTGCAGCGAGAAGGTCGGCGGCGCCGTCGACACCTGGGCGACGTAGTACAGCTTCACCGGTCGCCCGCGGGCAAGCGGAGCCGGGTGCTCCTCCTGGATCGCCTCGAGCAGCGCGTTCAGCTCCGGCGTGGGGAGCCTCGCGCGGTGCTGCTTCGCGAGCCGGTCCGCCTCCGCCAGGATCCGATCCACCCCGGTGTCGTCCCGCGCGGACACGAAGAGCATGGGCGCCCAGGCGATGAACGGGAGCCTCTTCTTGAGCTCGCGTGCGTACCACGCCTTGGAGGCGCCCTCGCGGGAGGCGAGGTCCCACTTGTTCACCACGACGACGAGCGCCCGCCCCTTCTCGGCGACGAGGCCCAGGAGCCGCGCGTCCTGCTCCGCGCCGGCCTCCGCGGCGTCGAGGATCACCGCCACCACGTCTGCGTCGTCGATCGCCCGCATCGCCCGGACGACCGAGAACTGTTCCACCCGCTGCGCGATGGAGCGCTTGCGGCGAATCCCGGCCGTGTCGGTGATGACGAAGCGCCGCCCGCGATACGACAGCACGGAATCGATGCTGTCCCGGGTGGTCCCGGGCACCTCCGAGACGACGAACCGGTTCTCCCGGAGCAGCGCGTTCACGAGCGTGCTCTTCCCGACGTTCGGCCGCCCCACGATCGCGAGGCGGACGTCGGAGGACTCCTCGCCGGAGGCAGCGGGCTCCTCGTCCTCCGGTGCGCCCGGACCGGGTCTCTCGGCCCGCGCGAGTCCGAGCGCGGCGGCGATGCCCTCCACCAGCTCGTCGACGCCGCGGCCGTGCTCCGCCGACACGGGATGCACGTCTCCGAACCCCAGGTCATAGAACTCGGCGAGCGGGACCCGCCCCTTCGCCTCTTCGGTGTCCACCTTGTTCGCGGCGACGAAGAGGGGCTTTCCGGAACGCCGCAAGAGGTCTGCGAGGGCGCGGTCCACGGCCGTGAGGCCCTCCCGGCCGTCCACGACGAGCACCACGGCCGAGGCCTCGTCGACGGCCAGCTGCGCCTGCTCCTGGACCCGCTCCACGAGCGTCCGGTCCTCGCCGCCCCGCGTCCGTCTACTCGGCTCGAACCCGCCCGTGTCCACTGCGGAGAGCTCGAAGCCGTCCCAGCTGAAGTCACCGTAGTTCCGGTCGCGCGTCACGCCCGGGACGTCCTCGACGATGGCGGCGCGCCGCCCCACCAGCCTGTTGAAGAGGGTCGACTTCCCCACGTTGGGGCGCCCGACCAGGGCCACGAGCGGCCGCGGCTTCGTCACGAGCCGATCCCCAGGCGGTGGAGCACGTCCGCCCTGTCGCGCCAGCGCTCCTCGACCTTCACGGTGAGCCCGAGGAACACCTTGCACCCGAAGAGCCGCTCCAGCCGCTCCCGGGCGCGGGTCCCGATCTTCTTCAGCATGGACCCGCCCTTTCCGATGACGATGGCCTTCTGGGACTGCCGCTCCACGAAGACCACGGCCCCGATGCGCACGAGTCCCCCGCCCTCCCGCCGGCCGGATTCGTCGAACTCCTCCACCTCGACGGCAACCGAGTACGGGATCTCGTCGCGGGTGAGCTCCATCGCCTGCTCGCGGACGTACTCGGCGGCGAGCACCCGCTCCGCCTGGTCCGTGAGGACGTCCAGGGCGAACGGGGCGACCTCGGCCTCCGGCAGGTTCTCCGCCAGCACGCGGGTGAGCGCCTCGACGTTCTCGCCGGTCAGCGCCGAGAAGGGCACGACCGCCGACCAGTCGAGGAGCCCGCGGTAGGCGTCGATGACCGGCAGGAGGCTCTCCTTCGGAACCCGGTCGATCTTGTTCACGCCGAGCACGGCCGGCTTCCCCGATTTCCGGACCTCCGAGGCGATCCAGCGCACCGTCTCGCCCACCTCGACGCGCAGGTCCGGGCCCGTGCCCGCCTCGACGAGGACGAGCGCCTGGTCCACCTCGCCGAGGGTGGCGAGCGCCGTGTCCACCATCCGCCGGTTGAGGGGCCCTTCGGCGCGGTGCAGGCCGGGGGTGTCGAAGAGCGCGATCTGCGCCCCGGGCACGTTCACCACCCCGAGGATGCGGGTCCGCGTCGTCTGCGGCCGCGCCGACACGATCGCCACGTGCTCCCCGAGCAGTCGGTTGAGCAGCGTCGACTTCCCCACGTTGGGGCGCCCGACGATGGCCACGAAGCCGGCGCGGAACACGCACGCCCCCTCTTTCCCGCGCCCCACCCTGCCGGGGCCCGCCAGCGCGCTATCCGCGGGCGATGGTGACCTTCTCGAGCTTCACCTTCCCGTTGCCGGCGCGCGCGATCTTCGGGACCAGATCGCCGCCCTTCACCACCTCGCCGAAGATGGTGTGCCCCTTGTCGAGCCAGGGCGTCGGGACCTCGGTGATGAAGAACTGCGATCCGTTGGTGTTCGGGCCGGCGTTCGCCATGGCCAGCAGCCCCGGGCGGTCGAAGCGGTTCGCGGGGCCGATCTCGTCGGCGAACTTGTAGCCGGGCCCGCCCGTGCCGTTCCCCAGCGGATCCCCCCCCTGGATCATGAAGTCGGGGATCACCCGGTGGAAGAGGGTCCCGTCGTAGAGCGGCTTCTTCACCTTCGCCCCGGTGTTCGGGTCGGTCCACTCGCGCGTCCCCTCGGCGAGGCCGACAAAGTTCTCGACGGTCTTCGGGGCCCTGTCGGGCATGAGGCGGACCACGATCTCGCCGAGGGACGTCTGGAAGGTGGCGTGGATGGTTTCGGCCATGGCGTTTCTCCTACTTGCAGGTCGGCTGCGTGTTCGAGATGACGACCTTCTCGAGGCGAACCTTGGAGTTGCCCGTCCGGGCGATCTGGCCGACGAGCCCGCACCCGCACACGCCGGTGCCGAACCGCGTGTACCCGCAGACACCGGACTTCGAGTCCACGCAGCTTCGCGGCTCGAGCTGCGGCACGTTGGCGCCGTAGCCCTCGGTGATGAAGAACTGCGAGCCGTTCGTGTCGGGACCCGAGTTCGCCATCGCGAGCTGGCACGGCTCGGCGAACGTCTGCGCGGGCGGCTTCGGCAGCTCGTCCGGGAACTTGTACCCCGGTCCGCCGGTCCCGAACCTCTGCCCCTGCAGGGTGGCGCTCGCGCCCGGGGCGGCGCCCTGGGTCAGCGGGTCTCCTCCCTGGATCATGAAGCCGGGGATCACCCGGTGGAAGAGGGTCCCGTCGTAGAGGGGTTTCTTCACCTTCGCGCCCGTCTTCGGGTCGGTCCACTCCTTCTTTCCCTGGGCGAGATCCACGAAGTTCTTCACCGTCTGGGGCGCCTCTTTGGGCAGGAGCTTCACGCCGATCTTGCCGGCGGAGGTGACGAAGGTCGCGTACTCGTCGGCGGCTGCGGGCGCCGCCGCGAGGGCGAGAGTCGCTGCGATGGCCAGTCTTGTCATGCGCGGCATGCTAGCCGCGCATCCCCCCGGCCGCAACGAGACGACGGGGGCGTCCGGCCGGGCATCACCGGCGCGTCCCGGGCTTGCCGCGCGGCCGAGCCTTCTTCTTCCCTTTCGGCGCCTTCGCGCCGCCGGTCGCCTTCCGGCGCCCCGCCCCCTTCTTGGGCCGTGCGACGCCGCGGGCCTTCCGGCCTGCCGGACGGGCGGCAGGCACCTCGACGGCCACCGCCTCGACGACGGGCTCCGGGGCGGGCCCCGCGGGGCCCGGGAGAGCGGCAGGCAGGGCCGCCGGGACGGCGCCCTCCTCCGCGTGCGCCCCGGGGGCCGCCGGCGAGGCCTGCAGCACGTCGAGCGCCTGGCGCGCCGCGAGCTGCTCCGCATCCTTCTTGGATCGCCCGGACCCCGTGCCGAGGACCTCCCCCCTCAACTCGACCGCCACCTCGAAGGTCTTGTGGTGGTCGGGGCCGTGCTCGGCGACGACGCGGTAGCGGGGGGAGACCCTGAACCGCCCCTGGCAGATCTCCTGCATCTGGGTCTTGTAGTCCCGGTCGAGGGTGCCGGCCGCCGCCCGCGCGTACGCCTCCTCGAGCGAGCGCTCCACGATCGCCTCGGCACCGGGTAGGCCGCGCTCGAGGAACACCGCCGCGATCACGGCCTCCATCGCGTCCGCGAGCAGCGAGGGCTTGTCGCGCCCGCCCGTGAGTTCCTCGCCGCGCCCGAGCCGGAGCAGCGCCCCGAGGCCCAGGGACCGGGCCATCGCCGCGAGCCCGGCCTCGTCGACCACGGCGGCGCGCATCTTCGAGAGGTCTCCCTCCCGCGCCCCGGGGAAGCGCTGCATCAGGCGGTTCGAGACGATGAGGTCGACGACCGCATCGCCCAGGAACTCGAGCCGCTCGTTGTCCTCCGCGGCCTCGTCGCGGTGCTCGTTCACGTAGGACTTGTGGGTGAGAGCCGAGAGCGCGCGCGCACTCTCCGCGAACGCGAGCCCGAGTCGCCCCTCGAGCTCCTTCACTCGGTCCGGCTCGGGCGCCACCGGAACGTCCTGGCCTTCACCTTCCACCGTGCCCATCGTCACAGCCTCGCGGCTAGCTCGTCGGCGAGCGCGTACGGGTCCGCCTCCCGGGCCGCGATCCGCGCCGCCAGGGCGTCCAGGTGACCTTCCTTCTCCGAGATGCGCGCCAGCGCCTCCTCGAGCAGCCTCTCCCGGAGCACCGAGACGAACGCGGCGCGAGCGCGAGCGACGTCCCGCCGCGCACGCTCCCCGGTCCCGGCAAGGTGCTCGCGATGCCGCGCCACGGCCGCCAGGAGATCCGCCACCCCCTGCCCGGACGTGGCGACGGTCTTGACGATGGGCGGTTCCCACCAGCCGGGATCGTGCGGGTCCTCCGCCGAGGTGCGCGTGAGCTCGTGGCGCGCGTCGTGCTCGAGGCCTCCCCGGGTGGCGGTGTTGCGCCGGAGCTCCAGCATGACCTGCAGGTCGCGGACGGTGCGATCGGCGCCCTCGCGGTCGGCCTTGTTCACCGCGAAGACGTCCGCGATCTCCAGGACGCCCGCCTTGATCGCCTGGACGTCGTCGCCCATGCCCGGGATGGAGACGACGACGACCGTGTGGGCGAGCCCGGCCACCTCCACCTCGTCCTGGCCGACCCCGACGGTCTCCACGAGCACCACGTCCTTCCCCATGGCGTCGAGCACCTGCACCACGTCGGCGGTGGCGCGGGAGAGCCCGCCCAGGTGGCCGCGGGTGGCGAGGGACCGGATGAAGACCCCGGGATCGAGCGCGTGGTCCTGCATGCGCACCCGGTCGCCGAGGATGGCGCCGCCGCTGAAGGGGCTCGTCGGGTCCACCGCGACGACGCCCACCGTCTGGCCGGCGCGGCGGAGCTCGCCGATGAGGCGGTCGGTGAGGGACGACTTGCCGGCCCCCGGCGGCCCGGTGAGGCCCACCACGTACGCCCGACCGGTGTGCCCGAACAGCTCCCGCAGGGCGCCCCGCGCGGACGGCAGTCCGTCCTCCAGGTTCCGCATGAGGCGTGCCGCGGCGCGCACGTCCCCGGCGCGAACGCGTGCGGCGATGGATTCGTCGGCGCCGCTCATGCCCCACGCAGGAGCGAGCGGGCGATGACGATGCGCTGGACCTCGCTCGTCCCCTCGCCGATCTCGCAGAGCTTCGCGTCGCGGAAGTAGCGCTCCACGGGGTAGTCGCGCGTGTAGCCGTAGCCGCCGTGGATCTGGATGGCCTTGGTGGTCGCCCGCATCGCCGCCTCGCTCGCGAAGAGCTTGCCCATCGAGGCCTCGCGGGTGAAGGGCAGTCCGCGGTCCGCGAGCGCCGCGGCCCTCCAGACGAGCAACCGCGCCGCGTCGACCTCCGTCGCCATGTCGGCGAGCGCGAAGGAGATGGCCTGGTGCTCGGCGATGGGCTTGCCGAAGGCGGTCCTCTCCTTCGCGTAGGCGCGCGCCTCCTCCAGGGCGCCCCGCCCGAGGCCGACCGCCAGCGCCCCGATGGTGATGCGCCCCCGGTCCAGGATGGCGAGCGTGTTCAGGAAACCCCGGTCCACCTCGCCGATGCGGTTCTCGTCGGGGACGACGACGTCCTCGAAGGTGAGCCCGGCCGTGTCGGAGCTTCGCATGCCGAGCTTCCCGTGGAGGGGCTGCTGCGAGAAGCCGGGCATCCCCTTCTCCAGGACGAAGGCGGTGATGCCCTTCTGGGCCTTCTCCGGCGAGGTTCGCGCGAGCACGACGAAGACGTCGCCGACGCTGCCCTGGGTGATGAACATCTTCGCGCCGTTCAGCACCCACGAGCTTCCGCGCCGCACCGCGGTCGTCCGCATGCTGGCCGCGTCCGAGCCGCTGCCAGGCTCGGTGAGCCCCCAGGCGGCGAGCTTCTCGCCGCGCGCCAGCGGGACGAGCCAGCGGCGCCTCTGCTCCTCGGTCCCGAAGTAGCGGATCTGCCCCGAGCCGAGGCCGTTGTGGCTCGCGACCGTGAGGGCGAGGGAGCCGTCGAAGCGAGCCACCTCCTCGACGATGATTGCCAGGGCGAGCGCATCGAGGCCCGCGCCACCGAGATCCTCGGGCACGGTGACCCCGAGGAGCCCGAGCTCCCCGAGCTTCCGCACCGTCGCCATGGGAAACTCCCCCGTCTCGTCCCAGCGCCTTGCGTGGGGCTTCACCTCGGCGAGGCAGAAGTCCCGCACCATTTGCCGGACGTGGAGGTGGGCCTCGTCGAGGGCGAAGTCCATGACGTCTCCTCTATACGGGAAGCACCGCGCGCTTGCGCGCCGCCGGCGGCTCGTAGCCGAGCGAGTGGTAGCGGAACCGGCGCGCCAGCTCGTGACGCAGGTCCTTGCCCGGGACCACTGCGTCCACGACGAGCTCGCTCGCGAGCTTCTCGATGTCGATGTCCTCCTTGTACTCCTCCCGGAGCGCCGCGACGTACGCGGCCCGCTCGGGCTCCGGCTTCTCCTGGATCTTGTTGTAGTAGACCGCGTTCACCGCGGCCTCCGGCCCCATCACGGCGATCATCGCCTGCGGCAAGGCCAGCGTGGCGGAGGGGGCGAACCCCGGGCCGTCCATGGCGTAGAGCCCCGCCCCGTAGGCCTTGCGCACGACCACGCACAGCCGGGGGACGGTCGCCTCGGAGACCGCGCTGATCATCTTCGCGCCGGCGCGGATGATGCCCGCGCGCTCCACCCGGGTGCCGATCATGAAGCCGGGCACGTCGGCGAGGTACAGCAGCGGGATGTTGAAGGCGTCGCAGAGCCAGATGAAGCGCGCCGCCTTGTCGGCCGAGTCGACGAACAGGACGCCACCCTTCACCTTCGGCTGGTTGGCGACGATGCCCACCGGCCGCCCCTCGATGCGGGCGAGGCCGGTCACGAGCTCGCCGGCGAAGAGGCGCTTCACCTCGAAGAACGATCCCTCGTCGACGATCGCCTCCACGAGCTGCATGACGTCGAAGGGCCGGTTCTGATCGAGCGGGACGATCTCCGGTATCCGGGCCGGGTCGACCCGCGGCGGCCGCGGCTGCGCCTCGGGCGGGAGCTCCCGGAAGCTCCTCGGGAAGAAGGAGAAGTAGCGACGTGCCTCGCGGATGGCCTCCTCCTCGGTCTCGCACAGCACGTCGCCACAGCCCGACACGGAGCAATGCATGCGGGCGCCGCCCATCTCCTCGAGGGTGACCTTCTCGCCGATGACCATCTCGGCCATCCGCGGGGAGCCGAGGTACATGGAGGCGTTGCCCTGCACCATGAAGACCACGTCGCAGAAGGCCGGGATGTACGCGCCCCCGGCCGCGGAGGGGCCGAAGAGCAGGCAGATCTGGGGGACCACCCCGGACAGGTGCACCTCGTTGTGGAAGATCCGCCCCGCGCCGCGGCGCCCGGGGAACATCTCCACCTGGTCGGTGATGCGCGCCCCCGCGGAGTCGACGAGGTAGAAGAGAGGCACCCGCTCGCGCGAGGCCACCTCCTGGATGCGCACGATCTTCTCGACGGTGCGCGCCCCCCAGCTGCCCGCCTTCACCGTGGAGTCGTTCGCCATAACCGCCACCGGCCGCCCCTCGATGGTCCCGAGGCCGGTCACCACGCCGTCGGCGGGCAGCTCCGCGTCGCGCGCGTTCGCGAGCGCGCCGTCCTCCAGGAACGATCCCTCGTCGAGGAGCAGCCGGAGCCTCTCTCTCGCGAAGAGCTTTCCCTGCTCGGCGTTCTTCTGGTGGTACTTCTCCGCCCCGCCCCTTCGGACCCGCGCGAGCTCCCGCTCGATGCGCTCCTCCGGCGTGACCGGGGCCTCGTCGTGCGCCATCTGTCCCTCACTCTCCCGTGAAGATGGGCTTCCGCTTCTCGGCAAAGGCCTGGAGCGCCTCGAGCCGGTCCCGCGTCCTCAAGCAGTCCTGGTACATGCGGTTCTCGTGGGCGAGCGCCTCCTCGAGCGGGAGGTGGAAGCCCCCGTCCACGGCGCGCTTCGCCTGCCGGATCGATACCGGAGCGTTCGCCGCCACCTGGCCGGCGAGGGCCAGGGCCTCCTCGCGCAGATGCCCGGGCTGCGCCACGCGCGAGACGAGCCCGAGCGCGAGCGCCTCCGCGGCCCCCACCCGCCGGCCGGTCAGGATCAGGTCCTTCGCGCGACCGACGCCGACGGTCCGGGGAAGGCGGACGGTTCCCCCCGCCCCGGGGATGATGCCGAGGCCCACCTCGGGGAGCCCCATCTCCGCGGTCGCGACGGCCACCCGGAGATCGCAGGCGAGCGCGAGTTCCAGTCCCCCGCCCAGGGCGGCCCCATTGATGGCCGCGACGAAGGCCTGCGGCGACGTCTCCACCGCCCGGAACGCCCGGCGGAGCGCCTCGTGAAAGGCGTGGACGTCCTCCTCCGACATGGAGGCCCGCTCCTTCAGGTCTGCCCCGGCGCAGAAGGCCCGCTCCCCGCTCCCGGTGAGGACGACGCAGCGCAGCGCCCGCCGCTCCCGCGCGCGCTCCAGGTTCTCGTTGAGCTCGCGGATCATGGCTCGGGAGAGGCTGTTCCTCCGCGCCTGCCCGTCGATGGTCCACACCTCGACGTCGCCCAGGTCCTCGACGATCCATTCCCGGCCGCTCATCGCGACGGTCCCCCCGCCGGCTCGCACCGCGCCCGCTGCCGGCCCGCGAGCTCAGCCTGCAGCGTCCTCCCCGGGAGCCTTCGCCCCACGAGAGACTGCGCGAGCTCTCCCGCGCTGACGAGCTTGTCGAGGTCGACGCCGGTCTCGTAGCCCATCCCCCGAAGCAAGTACACGAGATCCTCGGTCGCGAGGTTGCCGGAGGCTCCCGGAGCGTACGGGCAGCCTCCCAGGCCGCCCACGGACGAGTCGAACGTCGTCACCCCCGCCTCGAGCCCCACGAGCACGTTCGCGAGGGCCGTGCCGCGCGTGTCGTGCATGTGCATGGCGATCGAGCCGGGGCGCGCCCTGTGCAGGAGCAGCCCCAGGATGTCGCGGGTCTGGTTGGGCGTGCCCACGCCGATGGTGTCCCCGAGCGACACCTGGTAGCACCCGAGCGCGAGCAGCCGCTCCGCGATGGACGCCGCCTTGCGCGGATCGACGGCGCCCTCGTACGGGCACCCCCAAACCGTCGACACGTAGCCGCGCACGCGCAGGCCCGCCGCGAGCGCCGGTCCCACCACCTCGTCGAATGCCCGGAAGGTCTCGTCGATGCTCTTGTTGACGTTGCGCTGGTTGTGCGTCTCGGACGCCGAGAGGAAGACCGCGGCGTCGAGGGCCGCCGGGGAAGCGGCCCGACTTCGCGCGCCGAGCAGCCGCTCGAGCCCCTTCGCGTTCGGCACGAGCGCCACGTACCCGACGCCGGGGCGGGCCGCGAGCCGCTCCACGAGCTCCGAGGAATCGGCGAGCGCGGGGATCCACTTGGGAGACACGAAGCTCGTCGCCTCGATCCGGGAGAGGCCGGCGTCGGCGAGCGCACCGATGAGCGCGAGCTTCCCCTCGGTGGGGACGACCCGTTCCTCGTTCTGCAGGCCGTCGCGGGGGCCCACCTCGTAGACGGTGACGTGCCGGGCCATTCCTCTCCCGTCTCCTAAAGCCCCGCGGCGAGCGCCGCCCCGGCGGCCGACGCCTAGGCCGCCTCGGCGCGAGGCCGCACGTTGCCGCGGATCCAGTCGACGATCGCCTGGGTGGTCGTCCCCGGCAGGAACACCTCGGAGACCCCGTCCCGCTTGAGCGTCGGGATGTCGTCCTGCGGAATGATCCCGCCCCCGAAGACGACCACGTCTCCGGCCTCGCGGGTCCTGAGGGCCTCGATGACCGCGGGAAAGAGCGTCAGGTGCGCTCCGGACATGATGGAGAGCCCGACCGCGTCGACGTCCTCCTGGAGCGCGGCCGCCGCGATCATCTCGGGGGTCTGGTGGAGACCCGTGTAGATGACCTCGAAGCCCGCGTCGCGAAGCGCCCGCGCGACGATCTTCGCCCCGCGGTCGTGCCCGTCGAGACCCGGCTTCGCGACGAGGATCCGCAGCGGTCGCTGTCTGGTCTGGCTCATGGGGTCCGCCTCCCTAGCGCGATGAGATCCGGAGCATCTTCGTCGACGTGTTCGAGCGGCCTGCTCGCCTGCCAGGTGCTCGTGATGCGGAGGAGCTCCAGCCCCACGCGCGGCGCCAGCGCCCTCCACTCCTCTGGCGTGTAGTACCGCAACTCGGCGGTCCCAGCCAACACCGTACCGTCCGGGCGGATGACGCGTCGCGTGCAAACGTCGCGACCCGTCGCGGCGTCGAAGCGGGAGTCCTCGACGACCCGCCCCCCGGCGGCCAAGTCCCACTCCGCATGAGCCGTCCGCTCCCGGGCGAGGCGCGCCGGGTTGTCGTGGTGGACGAGCAGTCTCCCGCCCGGCTTGAGGAGCGCCACCACCCCCGCGAGGCATCGGAGGTTCTCCTCGTCGTCGAACATGAAGAGCGACGAGTACCAGGAGTAGACGGCGTCGAGCCTTCCGGGCCGAAAGGGCGGCGCCCGAACGTCCCCCTGCACGAGCGCGGCGCCGCTGTGGCGCGCGCGCCTCAGGTACGGGTCGCTCCGATCGAGCCCGGCGAGCAGAGCCACCTCCGGGGACAGGAAGCGGGCGTGCCGGCCGTGGCCACAGGCGAGGTCGAGGCAACGATCGCCGGGCCGGAGCTCGAGGGCGTCCCGGATGAGCTCCGCCTCGAAGCCGGAGAGCCGGGCGGTGAGCAGGTCGGCTACGGACTCGTAGTACAGGTCCCCGTAGTAGTCGTCCGCCCAGTGCCGGTCCACGCGCCGGAGTGTAGCGCGGGGGGCCGCGGCGCCCCTAGAACCGACCATCCTCCCGGTAGGCGCCCCACACCTTGCGGAAGACGTCGCAGACCTCGCCGAGCGTCGCGTAGGCCTTCACCGCCTCGAGGATCGGCGGCATCACGTTCGCCCCGTCCCGGCAGGCCCGCTCCACCCCGGCCAGGCCCTCGGCCACGCGGGCGGCGCTGCGCTCGGACTTCAGCGCGGCGAGGCGGGCCTTCTGCGCTCTGGCGACGCTCTCGTCGATCTTGAGGATGGGGATGGGCACGTCCTCCCCGCTCGCGAAGTCGTTCACGCCGACGACGATCCGCTCCTTCTCCTCGATCTCCCGCTGGTACCGGAAGGCGCTCTCCGAGATCTCCTTCTGCGGGAAGCCCTCCTCCACCGCCCGCAGCATGCCGCCCATCTCGTCGATGCGGCGGATGTAGGCGAGCGCGCGCCTCTCCATCTCGTCGGTGAGGTACTCGACGTAGTAGCTGCCGGCGAGCGGGTCGACCACCCGGTCCGCCCCCGACTCGTGCGCGAGGATCTGCTGCGTGCGAAGCGCGATGGTCACCGCCTGCTCGGTGGGAAGCGCGTAGGTCTCGTCGAGCGAGTTCGTGTGCAGCGACTGGGTGCCTCCCAGGACGGCGGCCATCGCCTGCAGCGCGGTGCGCACGACGTTGTTGTACGGCTGCTGCGCCGTGAGCGAGACCCCCGCCGTCTGGGCGTGGGTGCGAAGCAGCAGGGACTCCCTCTTCCGCGCCCCGAAGCGCTCCCTCATCGTGCGGGCCCAGATCCGCCGGGCGGCGCGGAACTTGGCGATCTCCTCGAAGAAGTCGTTGTGAACGTCCCAGAAGAAGGAGAGGCGCGGCGCGAAGGCGTCGACGTCCATGCCGCGGTCGACGCACTCCTGCACGTACTCGATCCCGTCGGAGAGCGTGAAGGCGAGTTCCTGGACCGCCGTCGCCCCGGCCTCGCGGATGTGGTAGCCGCTGATGGAGATCGGGTTCCAGCGCGGAAGCTCTCGCGCGCAGAACTCGATCATGTCCACGACCATCTTGACGGCAGGCCGCGGGGGGACCACCCACTCCTTCTGGGCGATGTACTCCTTCAGCATGTCGGCCTGGATGGTCCCGCCCAGCCGGGCGCGGGCCACCCCCTGGCGCTCGCCGACCGCCACGTACATGGCGAGGGCCACGACGGCGCTCGCGTTGATGGTCATCGAGGTCGTGACGTCCCCGAGCGGGATGCCGTCGAAGAGGACCTCGAAGTCTCGCAGCGTCGAGACGGCCACCCCTTCCTTCCCGACCTCGCCGCGGGCCATGGGGTGGTCGGCGTCGTAGCCCATGAGGGCCGGCATGTCGAAGGCCGTCGAGAGTCCGCTCACGCCCTGGGCGAGGAGGTACTTGAAGCGCCGGTTCGTGTCCTCGGGCGACCCGAACCCGGCAAACTGCCGCATCGTCCAGAGCCGACCCCGGTACATCGTGGCCTGGGGCCCCCGCGTGAACGGGTAGCGCCCCGGATACCCGACGTCGCGGCGGTAGTCCGCCTCCGGGCGGCTCGCCGGGTCGAGAACGTCGGGGATGGGAATGCCCGAGTCGGTCTTGTACAGCGAGCGGCGCCTCGGCGCCCGGGCGAGCGTCTCCGCGAGCTCCCCGGCCGTCCACGACTCCCGCTCGGCGAGAATCCGGGCGAGTTCCTCGCGGGAATAGACCGGGTTTTCGGCCCTCTCGGGCGGCTCCGGGCTAGGCTTGCGGGGCGCCTGCGGGACCTCGGGCCTGATCTCAAGTGCGGGCTTTCCGGCCATCGCGACCTCCGGGACCGGAGGATTCTAACGGCTCGGCCCGCGAAAGGCGAAGCGGTGCCCCGCGTCAGCGGGTGGGAGGCGCCTGCTGCTGGAGGTCGCGGATGCTCGCCCGCGCCTGGACCGCCTGGGGGCTGTTCGGGTCGGCGGCGATCACCCGATTGAAGGCGTCCACCGCCTGCGGGACGTCGTGAAGGTCGAAGCCGTAGACGACCCCGGCGTTGAAGAGGCTCTGGAGGTGCCCGGGCTTGAGCTTGGTCGCCTTCTGGAAGTTCGCGAGGGCGCGATCGAACTGCTTGAGCTCTCGGTACATGACGCCCTGGTCGGTGAGCACATCGGGGTCGTCCGGCTTGAGTTCGAGTGCCTTTGCGTACGCATCCACCGACAGCTGAGCCTGGTGCGTGTCGAAGTAGTCGTTGCCGAGCGAGACCCAGAGGGCGGGGTTCTTCGGGTCCTTGGCGAGCGCCGCCTTGGTGGCCTGGATCCGCTGGGCGACCTCCGAGAGGCCCCCCTGCGGTTGCACCAGGAGCGGCGGCGGCGGTGCGCCGGGAAGGCCCTGGGGAGGTGGGGCGACGGGGGCCGCCTGCACGGGTTGGTCCCTGGTGCAGGCGCCGAGAAGCATCGCGGCGGCGATGGCGACGGCGGTGCGCTTCATACGCGGCCTCCTGGTGCGCGGCGAGCGGACGCTCGCGGGGAGCGGAACCGGCCGTCCCGTGCGCGGGCGCGCATCATCCTCAGACGCCCGGGCAGCGTCAAGCGGCGGCGCGTGGCCCGTCACTTCCCCGGGGGCACCGCCGGCGGCTCCACGCATTTCGCGTTCTCGCAGATCCGGTTGCCCTTGCAGTCGGTGTCCTTCGTGCAGCCGACGACCGCCGGCGCGCTCGTCCCGGCCGGGGCCGGAGGGGGCTCGACGTCCTCGCAGACGAACATCAAGGCGGCCACGTACTCGGCCCGGTTGCCGTCCCGACCCTGGAAGGTCCAGGGCTTCTCGTAGACCACGTGGGTTGCGCCCTTCAGAGCCGCCTGGTTCAGCGCCTCGATGCGCGCGTACTTCACGTACGACTCGGTCACGCCCGGGTAGTTCCAGTCGCCGATCTCGACGTAGTAGCGCCCGCCGTTCGTCGACCCGATCGCCTTGCATCGACCGGCCGGCGCCGCGTCGACGACCACCACGCCCTTCGCCTCCGGGAGGAGCGACGGCGTGGGCGCCCTCCGGTCCGTCCGAGGCGGTGTCGCGCAGGCGAGGCAGGCAAGCAGCGCCACGACGGCCAAGGTCGGCTTCTTCACTCGTCCTCCTCCGCGCCCGCACCTCGAGCCCGCAGCCGGGGACAATACACCGGAGCGGCGGGCGCCGGGGAAGCGGAGAGACGTCGCCGGGGTTCCGCGTCAATAGTCGGCGGGCTCGAGCTTCTTGAGCGCCGCCCCGACGTTCGTCTGGCCGCTCGCGGAGAGGTCGCCGCCTCCGTACGTGCGAACCCATGTCGAGCGCGCGGGGACTCCCGTCTGGGGATCCACCGCCTGGGGCACATGCGAGCCCGTCACGATCCGGGTCTCGGGGGGCGCGGCAGCGGTGGGGCTCGGCGGGGCGTGTGCACAGCCCGCCAGCGCCGCCGCGACGACGATGAGGATGGCCCTCACGGTTCGGCTCCTTCCTACGCATCATAACGCCCGACGGGGCGCGCCCCTGCTCCGCGCCCCGACCGGGTCGCCGCTCCGCCGGGTGCGAACGAACCCTGCCCGGCAGGTTCTGCCGGGTGCGCCGCGCCGCCCGGTCGGGTTATCCTGAGGAGGCGATTCGGGCGCCAGTGCCCTCGGAGGGCTTTCCACTGCCGGTCCAAATCCAGGCCATCGACGTCCTGCCCCTCGCCGGGGACGTCTACGGGGACCGGCTGCGACCCGCGAGGGCGCCGGCCGTCACCCACGCGGAGCGCGTCACCATCAGCGAGATGGCCCGGCAGGGCGCATCGGGCCGTCCCCCCGAGGTCTCGGACGTCCGCTGGTACCGGGCCGCAGGCTACGCCCACATCCTGAAGCAGCGCGCGCAGAGCCCGCAGGACCCGTCGGGCGGCGAGCCTGCGCTGCCCCGGCGGAGCTCGCGGGCCGCGCAGGCCTACCAGCGGACGATGGAGAGCGCGGCGACCACCTAGCGGGCGCCGGTCGCCGCGGGAGGAAGAAGCCCATGGCCTTCGACTTCGCCGACGCGAAGCGCCGCTTCGCGGCCTCCCGCAGGATCCATCCGTCCGTCGTCGAGGCCCTCATCGCCGAGCACGAGGAGGCGCTCGCCCTCCTCCGGGAGGTCGCCGCCCGGGGTGCCTGCCCGGTCTGCGGGGCCGCGCCCGGCCGCGGCAGCGCGCACGCGCGGGGCTGCCGCCTCGCCCGGGTCATCGGGGCCGGCTAGCTCCCCTGGCGCGCCAGATCCTCTACGAGGAGCCGCACCGCGTCGAAGCACGCAGCGAGTTCCGGGGCGAGCCGGCGCACCGCCTCGAACTCCCCGGCGCGGCCGGCGGTCTCGACCTGGGACGCCGCCTGCCGGAGCGACTCGGCCCCGACGTTCGCCGCCGCCCCCTTGATGCTGTGCGCCTCGCGCGCCACCGCCTGGGCGTCGCCCCCGTCGAAAGACCGCCGGAGCGCTTCGAGCCTCCTCGGGACGTCCGCGAGGAAGCCCTCGATGACCTCCCGAGCGAGCGCCTCGTCGCCCATCATCCGGCCGAGGAACTCCTGCCGGTCGAAGGTCGACCTCTCCTCGTCGCTCGAACGCAACGGGGCGGGCGGCCGATCGGGTTCCCCTCCGGGCTCACCGGCTGGCTCCGCGGATGGCAGCCAGCGGGCGAGGGCCGCGGCGAGCGCGCGCGGATCGATGGGCTTCGAGACGTAGTCGTTCATGCCAGCCTCGAGGCACAACTCCCGGTCGCCGCGCATGGCATTCGCGGTCATGGCGATGATGGGGACCTCGTGGTTCAGGACCTTCGAGCCCGGGTCCCGGATGGTCCGGGCGGCCTCGTAGCCGTTCATGGCGGGCATCTGGATGTCCATGAGCACGAGGTCGTACGGGAACCACTCGAGCGCCATCACCGCCTCGGCGCCGTTCGCCACCGCCTCCGCCCGGAGGCTCATCTTCTTGAGGAGCCCCAGGGCAACCTGCTGGTTCGTCAGGTTGTCCTCGGCGAGGAGGATCTTCGCGTCGGTCCGCACGGAAGCCGGACGCGCCCCGTTCGCCGGCCGGGCGCCCTCCGCCCCGCGAGGGGGGCGCGCGCTGAGCACGTCCTCCAGGCACGCGCGGAGGTCCGCGTGGCGCACGGGCTTCGTCAGGTGGGCGGAGAAGCCGATCTCCTTCGTCCGCGCGCCGTCCCCCGGACGCCCGCCGGAGGTCATCATCACGAGGCGCGTGCCGTCGAGGGCCGGATCCGCGCGGACGGCGCGCCCGACCTCGGCTCCGTCCAGGCCCGGCATGTGCATGTCCACGATGGCCACGCGGAAGGGTGCCCCCGCGGCGTGGGCGCGCCGGATCTCGGCGATGCCCGAAGGGCCGTCCGTCGCCTCGGCCGCGTGCACGCCCCAGGCGGAAAGCTGGGCCGCGAGGACCTCGCGGTTCGTGGCGTTGTCGTCGACCACCAGCACGCGCACGCCGCGCAGGGCCTCGGCGCCCGGCGGCGGCTCCGGGACGAGACGAACGGCAAGCGGGAGGGTGAACCAGAACTCCGAACCGGCGCCGGGTGCGCTGATCACGCCCATGCTGCCGCCCATCAGCTCCACGAGTTGCTTCGAGATGGCGAGCCCGAGGCCCGTGCCCCCGTACCGGCGGCTCGTCGACGCGTCCACCTGCGTGAAGCTCTGGAAGATCATCTTCTGCTTGTCCGCCGGAATGCCCATCCCGCTGTCGCGCACGGTGAACCGCAGGACCGAGCCTCGCTCGCTCGCCCCTTCCACGGCGGCCCGGATCTCCACCTCGCCCCAGCTCGTGAACTTGAGGGCGTTCCCGACGAGGTTCGTGAGCACCTGCCGCAGCCGCACCGGATCGCCGCGCAGGCGCGAGGGCACGTCGGGCTTGGCGGCGCTGACGAGCTCGAGCCCCTTTTCGCGCGCGCGGACGGCCATCATCGAAGCGACGTCGTCGAGCAGCGCTCGGGGATCGAAGTCGAGCTCCTCCAGCTCCAGCTTCTTCGCCTCGATCTTGGAGAAGTCGAGGATGTCGTTCAGGAGCGCGAGCAGTGCCTCCCCGCTCGACTGCACGGTGGCGGCGTAGCGACGCTGCTCGTCGTCGAGCGCCGTCCCGAGCAGGAGCCCCGTCATGCCCAGCACCGCGTTCATCGGGGTGCGGATCTCGTGGCTCATGTTGGCGAGGAACTCGCTCTTCGCCTCGGTCGCGCGGCGCGCCTCGGCAGCCATCTCCCGCGCCTGGGCGATCGCCTGCTCCAGGTCCACGTTCATGCGCCGGAGATCTTCCTCCGCGCGCTTGCGCTCGCTGATGTCGGCGAGGCTCCCCACGAAGCGCCTGGGCCGGTCCTCGGGGTCCCACTCCACCACCCTCCCCCGATCCTCCACCCAGATGACCCGTCCGCCGGAGCGGCGCACGCGGTGCTCGCTCTGGTAGCGCCCCTCGCCGCGCAGGCACGCCCGGAGCCGTTCCAGGACCGCCCCCCGGTCCTGCTCGTGCAGCATCCCCATGAACTCCGAGGCGGGATGCTCGAGGAGCCCATCCTCGATGCCCAGGATCCGGCTCCACTGGGCGTTGTGCCGGACCACGTCGGCCGAGAGGTCCCACTCCCAAACCCCCTCCCCGGTCGCGTCGAGCGCGTGCGCGAGCCGCTCCTCGCTCGCCCGCCGGGCCTCCTCGGCCTGCCTCCGCTCGGTGACGTCCTGCAGCGTCCAGATTGCGCCCTTCGCCGGATCCGAGGGGTCGAGCGGGGTGCCGGACACCGAGCACCAGAACTCGGACCCGTCCCGGCGACGGAAGGGGTACTCGACGCGCGTCGACCCGCTCGAGGCAAGCTGGCGGTACTGGGTCCCAAAGGACTCAAACGTCTCCTGGGAGACGTGGATGGCCCGGAAGGACTGGCCGAGGATTTCCTGGCGCGTGTAGCCGAACATGTCGCAGGCGCGCTGGCTCGCCTCGGCGATCACCCGGTCGCCCCGAGACAGGAAGATCCCGACCGCGCTCCGGTCGAGCACGGCGCGGCGCAGCTCGGCCGCGCTGTCGACGGCCTCCTGGGCTTCGCGCCGCGCCGTGACGTCGGCGAGCGTTCCGGCCATCCGCAGCGGCCGCCCCGCCGCATCGCGCGCGGTCACCCGGCCGCTGTGGTGCACCCAGGCCCAGCCTCCGCCGCGGCGCCGGAGCCGATACTCGTCCGAGAAGTCGTCGCTCGCGCCGGTGAAGTGGCGCTGGAGGAGTTCCCGCGAGCGCTGCACGTCGTCCGGGTGGCAGAGAGCGAGCCAGCCCTCCACCCGAAGCGGCGAGATCTCCCGCAGCTCGTACCCGGCGATCGAAGCGACCCGCTCGTTCACCACGACCTCGCCCGTCTGCACGTCCCAGTCCCACCAGCCGAGGCCTGCGCCTTCGAGCGCCAGGTTGAGCCGGTTCTGGACGGCGACGAGTTCCCGCGTCCGCTCGCCGACCATCCGGACGGCGGCGAGGCGGCCGTTCAGGAGCCGCTCCACGAGGAACGCGCCGATCCCGGACAGGAGCAGCCCGAGGGGGAGGATCCACCAATACCAGTTGCGCGCGCCCGACGCGACGAACGCCGCGCCGGGGACGACGCGGATTCGCCAGTCGCGGCCTGCCATGTCGAGGACCCGGTCGAAGGGAGCGATCCGGTCCGCCCCTCCGCCCTCGGGTTCGCGGTGGTAGAGCGTCCCTCGCCCGGGCGCCGCCGTCAGGTCCTCGATGAGGAAGCCGAACCCCTGCACCGGTTGATGGCGAAGCGCCTCCTCGACGAGCTCGCCGCCGCGGTAGACGCCGAGGACGAATCCCTTGAGCTGCGCCCGCCGCTCGCCCCGGTTCCGCGGGTTGCCTCCGGGGCCGTACAGGGGCAGGAAGACGAGGAAGCCATTCTGGCCCCGCGCCTGGACGAGCCGCACGGGCTCCGTCGCGACGGCCCGGCCACCGTCCCGCGCCGCCTCGAGCGCCGCGCGCCGGACCGGGCTCGAGGCGAGGTCGAATCCCTCCGCGGCCTCGTTCCCGGCGACGGGCTCGAGGTAGTAGACGGGGTAGTACTCCTCCCGTTCGGCGGCCCGCCGCAGCGCGCCCTCCCCCGTGCGCTCGACAATCTGGAAGCTGTCGAGGCCGTCCGCGCGCGCGGCGGCCTCGTAGGCCTTTCGCTGCGCGCGCGTCACGCGGGGAATCCACTCGATCGCCTGGACAGGCTGGCCGGGCACCGTCATGGGCGCGCAGTAGGAACGGAAGGCGGACCTTCCCACTGCGGAGGAGCTATCGAAGAGGCGGGCGAGGCCTCCGAGCTGGACGAGTTGCCGCTCCATCGCCTCCCGCAGCGCCCCCACCTGCGCGGCCGCGTGGCGCTCGAACTCCGCCCGGAGGAGATCCTGAGCGCTGCGGCGGGCCTCCGTGAACCCGGCCGCCGTCGCCGCGAGGCCCACGGCGAGAACCGCGGCGGGCGGCCCGATCCGGAGGAGGCGTTCGCCCGGCCCGCCCCTCGAGTCGAGCCGGGTCCGTAGCCAATACGCCGCGAGCGCAGCCGCAGCGACCGCGGCGGCGAGCACGAGGGCCTTCGCGCGTTCGCGCTCCACGGCCGAGAGGAACGCGTCCCCGTTCCACTCGAGGACGACGCTCGCGCCTCGCCCCGGCGCGGGCACGGCGACGTCGAACGAGCGTCCCGGGCCTCGTGCGATGGGACCGCTGACGCTCGCCGGCTCGCCGCCCGCCCGCGCCGCGGCGCCGGCGGACGGGGAGAGTCCGCCGAGCGGGTCTCCGCTGCCCGGCACCGCGCCGACGGCGATGACCGGGCGCCCCGGAGCATCGACGACCAGCACGGCCGCCCGCAGGGCGGGGTTGGCCGCCAGGATCGCCTCGAACTGCCGCTCGACCCGCTTGCGCGCCGTCGACCTCGCCCCGTCTTCCGCCGCGCCGAGATCCGCGACGGAGGCGGCGTCGAGGGAGTCGGCAAGCTCCTCGGAGGCCAGCACGAGCCGCGCTCGCTGACGGGCGGTCTCCCGGCGTGCAAGCGACTCCCCCGCGGCCCACCCCGCGACCGCGAGGCCAGCGAGCAGCAGGCCGAGAAGGGTCCGCCGGACCGCCCCGAGGCGCGCGCTCCGGCCGGCCGTCGACGTGGGAGCCTCGCTCACGCTCGCCTGTGCGGCCGACGGGCAGGCGCGGCCGGCGGCCTAGACGCCGAGCCCGAGCGCGGAGAGGGTCGACATCAGGCGATCGGCCGCGATGGGCTTCACGAGGTACGCGTCGCACTCGGACCGGAAGGCGCCCATGATGTTCGCCCGGTCGTCCGAGGCCGTCGTCATGATGATCTTCACGCGGTCGAGGCCGCCGAGCCCTGCGGCCTCCTCCATCTCGCGGATGCGCTTCAGGACGTCGTGGCCGTTCATGTCCGGCATGGTGATGTCGAGGCACATGACGTCGTAGGGCGAGCCCTCCTGCAGGGCGGCCCCGAAGGCCTCGAGCGCCTCTTTGCCGTCCGTCGCGACGTCGCAGGTCCCGAGCGGGGCCAGCATGCGGCTCAGGATCCTCCGGCTCGTGAACTCGTCCTCGACGACCATGGTGCGAAGCATGTCGGCCCCTTCGATGCGCTATCGGCCCGGCCCTTGGAGCGGCGGGCACACCTCTCCCATGGAACTGCTGTGCCGGCGACCCCCCGGCGACGCCGTCGCCGGTTTCCGTTGCGATCGCGAGAGATTGAGCCCATTCCCTCGTCCGGAGGGCACGCCAACGAGGGATGGCCACGCCGACCCAGGGGTCGGGCGAACCCAACGAGGTGCTTTCAGGAGGGCGCCGGGCTGCGGCGAGGCGGGAAACCCGCTCCTGCTCCACCGTCATGGTCGCCGAGACGGGCCCCGCCGCGACCGCCCTGCCCGAGTGCCGGTCGGTTCCCGCGGCCGAGGCACGGAGGACGAGGGTTCCCGTCGCCGCAGAGGAGCTGCCCGCGTACCCGCACTTCGCGGCGGCGCCGTTCGGTATCGCAGCCGGGCCGCCCCCGACCTGGACATTCCGGGGGCGGGGGGTGAAACGCGCGTACAGCAGCGGAGGCGGGGGCGCGCTTTCGCCCCGCCTCCAGGCCTCCCCCGCGACCTCACCGCTCTTTGACGGATGGCGCATCACATGATCCACCCGACGAGAGATCCCCAGACGCAACCGTGAAGGAGGCACGCCCGGGGCACCCCGAGGGTCGGGCGGCGTCCTCAGCGCACCGGCCCGAGGTAGCGGTCGAGCCAGTCGGCTGTCTCCTTCACGAGCAGGTCCTGCGGTGGCGCGTGCCCACCTTCGGCGACGACGTGGCGCTTGTCGCGCGGCGGCGCTCCGAGCGCCCTGAACAGCGGGAGCTGCGAGGTCTCCACGGGGAAGAAGAAGTCGTAGCGCCCGTTGACCATCAGCGTCGGCTGCCGCGCCCGCGAGGCAAAATTGAACGGATCGACCTCCGGGAGCGTCTGCTGGAACTCGAGGCCGCCGCTCACGAGCACGACGGCCCGAATGCGCAGCTCGACCGCTGCGAGCAGCGGCCCGAGAGCCCCGCCCCAGCTCACCCCCTCGAAGGCGACGCGCGTCGAGTCGAGGTCCCGACGGGTCTCCACGTAGTCGAGCGCGCGAGAGAGGTCCTGCGCCCACATGAGCACGTGGTCGCGGTAGTTCCTGGATCCGTCCTGGTTGTCCGAGGCGAGGCCGTCTCCCCGCTCGTACGTGCTCTTGTAGATGGGGTAGACGACCGCCCTCCCGCTCTTCAGGAAGTGGGCGAACGCGCCGGTTCCCACGTCGGCGCTCGACCGCGCGTGGAGCGCCCCGGACCCCGGGAAGAACATCACGACCTGCCAGGGCGGGGGCACGTTCTTCGGCGTGAAGACGAGCGCAGACACGCGCTCGCCGCGGTACGCCGCGTTGAAGCTCACGCGCTCGACCCGCCACCGGTCGGCGTCGGCGACCGACTCGCCTCGGGGATCGAGCTCCTTCTTGTCGTACCCGTAGAGGCTCGCGTAGATGCGGAACGCGGACTCGGCGACGGGTCGCTCCCTCGCGTAGTCACGCCTCTCGACCTGCACCGGGGCGAGGAGCTCGGGGCGGACCGGATTCGGGTAGGAGGCGAGCCGGAAGCCGTAGGTCGCGTCGCGCGCGAAGGGCGGCTGCGCGTCCGCGTCGTTGAACATGTAGATGGGCTCGCTATAGGCTCCGCCGAGGATGTAGCGGCGGTCGCCCGCCGCATTGAGGCACCACTCCTTCGCGTTTCCGGCCATGTCGAGGAGGCCGTAGCCCGACGCGGCCCCGCTCGCGCCCACGGGCGCGAGACCGACGCCCCCGAAGTTGCTGCGCGGGATGACCTCCGGTGCGGCCCAGGTCGTCGCGGCCCGCGCCCAGTGGTAGACGGTGGGCAGCGACTTTCCCGCCCAGGCGGCGTACGCGGCCGCCTCGTACCAGCTCACCCCGGTGACCGGGTAGTCGCGGCGCCCCTCGGGGAAGTCTCCCGCCTGCCAAGTCGCCGGCCCCGGCCTCCCCGTGCGATCGCGAAAGCGAGCCATCGCCTCCACCCACGACAACGCGCGCCTGCCCTCGACGAAGGGTTCCTTCCAGTACTCGTGCCTGCTGTATCCCCCGGCCTCGACGAACCGCCGGTAGTCTCCGTTCGTCACCTCCAGTCGGTCGACGAACGCGGCGGGGACGTTCCCAGGATGGACGTTCTCGAGTCCCACGAGCGGGAGCCAGTCCATCTCCCCGTCCGGGATCGGGACCATGCCCGCCGGGATGTCGGCCTGCCGCAGGAGGTCGACCTTCAGGCTGACGCGCGGGGGGCCATACCGCCAGAGCGCCCGCTCGGCGGTGGCGTACCCGTCCTTCGACAGGCGGTACTGCGTCGGGAGCACGGGGACCCGCGCGCCCGTGATCGGCGTTTGCCCGAGGTCGCGCCACGGGGCGTCCCATGCTCCGTACTGCCTCACCTGCACGTGGGCACCCGGCGGGTCCGTCTCGACGTCGAGGAGGCGCGACACCTCCGGCCAGAGGCGAGCGAGCGCAGGCTCGTTGGGCAGGACCGTCTCCACCTCCAGCGCGAGCCCGAAGGCCTCCGCGAGGTTACCCGCGTCGGCGAGGCGCACCGCCTCGTCCAGCCTCTCGCGGGCGCGCCGGTTCCGGTGGTCCCGCCAGCCGAGCCAGCCGACCCCCGACAGAAGCAGCAGGAGCGCACCCCAGGTGAGTGCATGCTGGCGCGCGGCGAGCGGGCGCGCCTCCCCCGGTCCCACCGAGGACGGAGGCGTCCGCACGACGCCCGCCGCCGTCCAGTCGTAGATCCAGGAGAGCACCGCGGCCACAGGCAGGCCCGCCAGCGAGGCGATCACCGCCCAGCGCATCCACGCCCCCGGCAGCTCGAGGCGCGTCACCATCACGTCGAGCCCCTGCAGCGCGCCGAACATGCCCACGCAGTAGGTGACGACCAGGCGAACGACCCGCCTTCGGCCGAGCTCGCTCGCGAAGTTGCGCAGGACCTCTCGCACGACCGCCCTTTAAGGCGGCCCCTCCGATCCCGCAATGCCGCGGCGCACCGGGCGAGTCGGAGGGCCGAGGCCCATCCGCGGGCCCCGTGGCGGACGGCGCGGGCGCGGGGGCGAAACCCCGCGCCCTCTCCGGGTGAAGAACGCCCCGGTTCGAGGCGTCGCCCGGCCCGCGCCGTTCGACGGACCGCGGAAAGGGCCACGTGAGGTCGCCACGTACGCCGCGCGCCCGACCTGCACCCCCGTCACCATAGGCGAAGCGGCTAACCTGGACGGGGCGAGCCACGCCTGGCGCCGTCCGGTGCGAGGGGAGCGCGCGGGCCGTCCTCCGCGTGGAGCGCCGGGGACGAGGAGGGCATGCCGCGCGAACCCGAGAGCGCGTGCGGACTCCCCGCCCCGGGCGCCGACGCTATGGAACGCAGGTCGCGGTGCCGTCCACGATGTCGCACGTCTTCCCTTCGGAGCGGCAATCTTCCCCGGCCTGCCAGGTCCAGCTGAGAAGGAACCAGTTGAACTCGCACCTCTCGACGGTGTCGCTGTCGCTGCACTGGGTATCGCCCGACGAGCACTCGTCCTCGTTGTCCGTGTCGCACGACGCGAGCGCAAGCACGCATGCGACGAGCAGTCTCCGGAGGTTCATGCTCGGCTCCCGCAGGGACGATGCGCACTCGCCCGCCGAGCGGCAAGCGGGACCAGATGGCGCCGGGGCGGAGGTACCTCGGTCCTCGCGGACGTCGGGATGCCACATCGGGTCATTTAGACGAGCTCAAGGCCAAGGGCTCGCGGCCAAGGACGTCATCGCGAAGTACGGCGATCGCAAGATCCGGCTTGCGCTCAAGATGATCGCCAGCCCGCCTGCGGCGTTCTTTCAGTGGTACGTGCGAAAGGGCGGATTCCGGGACGGTGCGATCGGGATCCGGCAGGGAGCCTACGCGGCATCGGTCACGTGGAAGAAGTATCGAAAGGCGCTTGCAGGGTCTCTTGCCTGACCGAGCGACGGTGATCGCGCCGATCGCCGCGAGACAAGGAACGCGGTCAGCGTCGTCCGCGTCCAAGTCCACGAGGACCAGATCGAGGTCCGCTTTGCCGAGGAGATCGCGCTCGCCTGCGAGCGTTTGCGCGGCGACAAGAGGCGCCGCATCGACTACCCGCACGTCACCTGGTCGCCGTTCGCAAGCCCGCGGCCTTCGCGCGGCACGCCTTCCGGGATGAAACCCTACGACAGCTAGTGAAGACACCTACCGACAACGATGGGGAAGTGTGGTCGTCGTCGATGGGGAAGAGATATTGACGTCAGGCACTCGCCCTCCCCCTCGCCCAAGTAGTGGGGCACAAGCGCGCCAAAACGTGCGCTGCAAGACGATGGGCGACCAGAGGGTTTCTCTAATCGCCCGTAGCTATTCGATTTTTGGTGGTGAGGGGGAGAATCGAACTCCCGACCTAGGGATTATGAGACCCTCGCTCTAGCCGACTGAGCTACCTCACCCCGACCCTTTCGTCACCGCGACGTGGCTCGCGCTTATAGGGCCACCGCAAACGCCTGTCAACGCGGCCCATTCCCGTTCGCCGGGGCATCTCCGGGCGGCGTCGCGGCCGCGTGCGCCTCCTCCTCGAGCTCCTCCTCCACCTCCTCCGGCGCCGCCACGATGTTCGCGATCCGGATGTGTCTCGAGAAGAGGAAGAAGAGACCCAGCGCGGTCTGCTGGGCGAGCTGCGCGGCCCACAGGACATTCGCGTAGGCGGCGCCCCGGGTGTCGACGACGTCCTTCGGCAGGAATAGGGCCATCCCGAGGATGGTCGCCGCCTGGAACGTGCCCACCATGCCCGGCCCGGCCGGGATCATGACGCCCACGACCAGGACGCCCAGCACGGTGAAGGCCGCGAGCGCCGAGAAGTGGATGTCGAACCCGCGCGCGAGGATCTGCATGCCGAAGCCGTTCAGCCCCCAGTACACGGCGGTCAGAAGGAAGAAGAGCGCGACCTTCCCGCGGGACGGCACGAGGCGCAGCCCGTGGATGAACGCGTCCATCATGCCCGACACCCGCTCGGCGACCCTGGGCGAGATCGGATCCAGGATCCGGTGGGTGAGGCGGACGGCCAGCGTGCGGTTGCGGTTCGCGAGCACGAGGAACACGAGCAGCCCGGCGAACGCCAGGAACACGGCGACGCCACCGGCCCGGAGGAAGTGAAGGCCGGGCGTGCCCTCGGGGACGGCGAGCAGCGTGACGACGAGCAGGGCGGCCGTGAAGAGGCCGTCGGCGACCCGTTCCACGACGACGCTGGAGAGGGCCGCGGAGACGCGCAGGCGGGGGCGCTCGGCGATGAGGTACGGGCGAGCGAACTCGCCGAGCCGGAAGGGCAGGATCATGAGCGCCATGAACCCGACCGCGGACGCGGCGTTGAGCTTGCCGAACGGGACCTTCGCGACCGGCTCGAGGAGGATGCCCCAGCGGTAGGTCCGCACGAGGTGGATGAGCGTCAGAATCCCGACATACGGAAGGAGCCACAGGTAGTTCGCGGAACGGATGGCGGCCCAGATGGCCGAGAGGTCCTTGCCCCGCAAGGTGAGCCACAGGGCACCCGCGGAGATGGCGAAGCCGACGACCGCCTGCAACAGGCGCTTCACGAGAGATCCTCCCCGGCGACGACGCGCCGCGGATTCTCGCCACAGAGGCGCTCCAGTCCCGCCGCGCCCGCGGCCTTCCGGAGCGCCGCGAGGGCCTCCGCGATCCACCGCTCCGCCTCCACGGGTCCGTGCAGGTCGGTGGCCGCCACAGCGTACAAGCCCTCGCCGAGGAGCCGCTCGGCGAGCTTCCGGGCCGCGCGCCCGTAGCGGCCCGTGAGCGCGCCGACGTCGAGCTGCAGCGCCGCCCCGAGGCGCACTGCCTCCTCGGCCCTTCCCGCCCGCTCGAATTCGACGCAGCGCTCGGGATGGGCGATGAGCGGGACGAGCCCCTTGAGGCGGATGCGAAACAGCAGGTCCGGCAGCCGAGGCACGGAGCCCGCGAACGGCAACTCCACGAGGACGTAGCGGCCGGCGGGCCCGATGGCGCGTGGCTCGCCGAGCGCCACGCGGTCGAGGAACGCCTCGTCGAGGAAGTTCTCGGCGCCGCGGTGGAGGGCCAGCGGAACCCCCTCCGCCGCGAGGAGCTCCGCGAGGTCGCGGAAACGCCGCTCGCAGAGCGCGGTGTCCTGGCTCGGAAAGTCGGCACGGGCATGCGGGGTCTGGGCGGCCGCCTCGTAGCCCAGGCCGACGAGGGCCCGCGCCGCTGCCACCGAGTCCCCGGGTTCCCGGCAACCATCGTCCACGCCCCACAGGAGGTGGCAGTGGAGATCGACGTAGCCCCTTCGCTCTGCGCTCCTCGTCGCCATCTTCCGCGGGCTTATACCACCCGTCGCGCGGACCGCCGCTCGAAAGGAGGTTCCCCCATCACGGTACAGCGTGGATGGGGGGGAGCCCCGCCACGGCCCGCTCGACCTCGTCCCAGACCATGCGCGCCATGGCGTTGCGCGTCTCGACGGTCCCCGAGCCGACGTGCGGCGTCATGACCACGCACGGAAGTCTTCGCAACCGGTCCGGGACGTTCGGCTCCTCCCGAAACACGTCGAGACCCGCCGCACGCAGGTGGCCGCTCTCGAGCGCCTCGGCGAGCGCCACCTCGTCGACGACGGGCCCTCGCGACGTGTTCACGAGGATCGCCCCCGGCTTCATCCGCCCGATCCGCTCCCGCGACAGGAGGTCGCGCGTCGCGTCGGTGAGCGGACAGTGCAGCGAGACGAAATCGCTCTCGGCGAGGAGCTCCTCGAGGCCGACCCGCCGCACCCCCGGGAACGCCACCTCGCGCGGCCCGCTGTAGAGAACGCGCATCGAGAAGCCCGCTGCGCGCCTCGCGACGGCCTGGCCGATCCGCCCGAAGCCCACGATCCCGAGCACCTTCCCGGTCACCTCGGTGCCGAGAAAGAAGTCCGGTGCCGCGTGTCGCCAGCCCCCCCTCCCGTATGAGGCGGTCGCCCTCGGCCACCCGCCGCGCCGACGCGAGCAGCAATGCCATCGCGAGGTCCGCGGTGGCGTCGGTCACCACGTCCGGCGTGTTGCTGACGACCACGCCGCGGCCGCGGCAGGCCCGGAGCTCGATGTGATTCACACCCACCCCGTAGGAGCAGACCCGGCGAACGGAGGGGAGCGCCGTGAGCAGCGCCTCGTCGACGCGGTCGAGGTAGGTGACGACGAGCACCTCCGCTCCGCGCGCGCCCTGGACGAGCTCCTCCGGCGGGGGGGGCAACCGGGCCCCCCCGCGAAGCTCGCAGCGCTCCTCGATCCCCGCCGGAACGACCCCGGGCAGCGCCCGCACCAGGTACACGGACGGCTTCATGGCTCCTCCTCCTCGCCGCCCGGCCCGCGGTCGGCACCGTCCCCGGCGCGCTCGCCGGCCACGCGGTATTCCTCCCCGAGCCACTTCCCCAGGTCGACGAGGCGGCAGCGGTCCGAGCAGAACGGCCAAGCCCGGTTCCCGGGGCGCGGGGCCGCCGCGCGTCCGCAGATGGGGCAGTCGAGCGTCCGGGCCACGCGTCTCTAGGTCCCGGTGCAGCCGGAGGGCAGCAGCGGCGCCATGGCCTCCGCCAGGCGCCCCTTCGACAGCCTCCCCGTGAATACCTTCCGGACCCGCCCCTCGGCATCGAGGACGTAGGTCCGGGGGTATCCCGTCACCCCGAACCGCCGTGCGACCTCGCCCCTGGGATCCAGGACGACCGGGTACGGGATCGCGAAGCGTCTCACGGCCTCCGCCACGTCTTCCCGAGCCGACTCCTCCGTCACGCCGACGATCTCCGAGCAGCGCCCCCGGCCCTCCCGCCAGGCCTCGGCGAGCGCAGGGATCTCGTCGTTGCAGGGGCCGCACCATGTAGCCCAGAAGTTCACGGCGACGACCTTGCCCCGCAGCGCGGAGAGGTCGAGTGTCCCTCCCCGGAGGTCGGGGAGCTCGAATCCCGGCGCGAGCCTGCCGTCCTCGCCGGACCCCGCCTCGACGCTCGCCCTCCACGCCTGGGCGGCGGCGAAGCCGATCCCGACGAGCATCGCGAGCTTGAGCCAGTTGCGCATGGCCGTGGAGTATAGCGAAGGGAACGGCCCGCGCCCCCTTCACGCTTCTTCATCGAATTTTCGCCCGGGCCCCGGGCTCCCCGCCTAAGATTCGCCGCGTCCCGACGTTCCCGGCACCATGGGTCCCCACGCCGTCGCCACCTCCCCGCCCCCACCGAACCCGCTCCGGCCCGGGCCCCGCCCCGCAGCGGCCGCCCGGAGGTAATCCATGACCAAGAGGCGCATCATCATCCTCGTCGCCGCCGTCGGGGTCCTCGCCGCCGCCATCGTCGTCTGGCGCCTGCGGGCAGGCTCCAGCAAGTCGCCGATGCAGTTCGACACGGCGAAGGTCGAGCGCGGGAGGATCGTGGCGAAGGTGACCGCGACCGGGACACTTTCGGCGATCGTCACCGTGCAGGTGGGCACCCAGGTATCCGGCCGCATCGCCGCCCTCTACGCCGACTACAACTCGGAGGTGAAGAAGGGCCAGCGCATCGCCAAGATCGATCCCCTCCTCTACCAGGCCAGCGTTGACCAGGCGCGCGCGAACCTGCTCGCCGCCGAGGGCAACCTCGTGAAGGCGCAGGTCCAGGCGGTCGATGCCCGACGCCAGTACGTCCGCCAGCAGGGGCTCGCGGAGCGAAAGCTCAACGCCCAGGCCGACCTCGATACCGCCCAGGCGAACGCCGACGCCGCCGACGCGAACGTGAAGGCCTGCGACGGCGCCGTTGCGCAGGCGCGCGCTGCACTCCGGCAGGCCGAGGTGAACCTCGACTACACGGACATCATCTCTCCGACGAACGGCACGGTCATCTCCCGCAACGTCGACGTCGGTCAGACGGTGGCCGCCTCGCTCCAGGCGCCCACGCTCTTCGTCATCGCCGAGGACCTCTCCAAGATGCAGGTCGACACAAGCGTCGCGGAGTCCGACATCGGTCGCCTGCAGCCTGGCATGCCGGCGACGTTCACCGTCGACGCCTATCCCTCCGAGGTCTTCCGCGGCAAGGTCCGCCAGATTCGCAAGGCGCCCCAGACCGTCCAGAACGTGGTCACCTACGACGCGGTGATCGACGTCGACAATCCGGACCTGAAGCTCATGCCCGGGATGACGGCCAACGCGACCTTTGTTTACGCCGAGAAGGACGACGTGACGAAGGTCCCGAATGCCGCGCTGCGCTTCCGCCCGCCCCCGGGGATGATCGCTCCCCATGCCGGCACGAAGGGTTCGTCCGGAGGACCGCCCGGGACGCGGCCCGGCGCGGACGCGGCGGACCGGAGAACCGTCTGGACGCTCACCGAGGACCGACCCGCTCCCGTCCGCCTCCGGGTCGGCATCTCCGACGGCACCTTCACGGAGGTTGTGGAGGGCGACGTGAAGCCCGGCGACCTCGTGATCACCGATGCCGTCGGCGGGCCGGCGAGCGGCATCGCGGCCGGCCTGCGCCGCGGGCTGTAGAAGTGACATCCATGGCCGCCTCCCCCCTCATCGAGCTTCGCGACGTCGTGAAGACCTACGTGATGGGCGACGTCGAGGTGCACGCGCTGCGGGGCGTCTCGCTGACCGTGAACCAGGGGGAGTTCACGGCCATCATGGGCGCCTCCGGCTCGGGCAAGTCCACGCTCATGAACATCGTCGGCTGCCTCGACCGGCCGACGAGCGGCGGCTACGTCCTCGAGGGAGAGGAGGTCTCCCGCCTCTCCACCGAGAAGCTCGCCGAGGTCCGCAACCGCACCATCGGCTTCGTGTTCCAGAGCTTCAACCTCCTGTCGCGCACCGACGCCCTCGAGAACGTCGAGCTCCCCCTCCTCTACGCCGGCATGGGTACCGCCGAGCGGCACCGCCGGGCGACCGAGGCGCTCGCCCGCGTCGGGCTCGCCGACCGGATCCACCACCACCCGAACCAGATGTCGGGCGGGCAGCAGCAGCGCGTCGCCATCGCCCGCGCACTCGTGACCCGGCCGCGCGTGATCCTCGCCGACGAGCCCACCGGGAACCTCGACTCGCGCACCAGCGTGGAGGTGATGGCGCTCTTCCAGGAGCTCGGGCGCGCTGGCATCACGGTCGTGCTCGTCACCCACGAGCCCGACATCGCCCAGTATGCCTCGCGCGTGGTCGTCATGCGCGACGGCAAGGTGCTCTCCGACGCCCGGCAGACACCGCGGGTGGCGACGGTGCCGGTGGACGAACCCCGGGCCGCCGCCGGGGAGCCGCCGTGAACTTCCTGCAGACGCTCCGGGTCGCAGTCCGCGCGCTCACGCGGAACAAGCTGCGCTCGTTCCTCACCACGCTGGGCATGGTCATCGGCGTCTCGGCCGTCATCGCCATGGTCGCCATCGGAGATGGGGCGAAGGCCCGCGTCGAGGCCGCTTTCGCCGCCATGGGCTCGAACATGCTCATCGTGCTCCCGGGCTCCACCACCTCCGGCGGCGCCATGGGCGGCTTCGGCTCCATGCCCACCCTCACCTGGGACGACCTGAAGGCGATCCAGACGGAGATCCCGACCGTCCGGGCGGCAGCGGCTCAGCTGCGCGCGACCGCCCAGGTCCTCTCCGAGGACCAGAACTGGACCACGTCCGTCTTCGGGACCACGCCGGAGTATTTCGAGATCCGGAACTGGCCGGCGGACCGCGGCGCCCTCTTCTCGCAGGCCGACGTGGACGGAGGCACCAAGGTGGCGGCCCTCGGCCAGACCGTGGTCGACAAGCTCTTCGGCCCGAACGCCAACCCGGTCGGCCAGGTCATCCGCGTGAAGAACGTCCCCTTCGTCGTGACGAGCGTGCTCTCGAAGAAGGGCCAGTCCCAGTGGGGACAGGACTACGACGACATCGTCATCGTCCCACTGTCCACCTTCCAGCAGAAGGTCCAGGGCGGACTCAAGAACTACATCGCGGGCAGCATCGCCGTGAGCGCGACAGGCGCGGAGACGACCTCCCGGGCGGAGAACCAGATCCGCGGCCTCCTCCGGGACCGCCACCGGCTCCAGCAGGGCACGGACGACGACTTCTCCATCCGGAACCTGAGCGAGATCGCGAGCGCCCAGCAGGAGGGCACCCGCACGCTGACGACGCTGCTCGCCGCCATCGCCGCCGTCTCGCTCCTCGTCGGAGGCATCGGGATCATGAACATCATGCTCGTCTCGGTGACCGAGCGAACGCGAGAGATCGGGCTCCGCATGGCGGTCGGGGCGAAGCCCGGCGACATCCTCCTGCAGTTCCTCGTCGAGGCGCTCACGCTCGCGGTCATGGGCGGCCTCATCGGCGTCGCCCTCGGCGTCGCCGGCGCGTGGCGGATCGCGAAGAGCTTCGGCTGGGAGGTCCTGTACCGGCCCGACGTCGTCCTCATCGCCGTCGTCTTCAGCGGCTTCGTCGGCGTCCTCTTCGGGCTCTACCCCGCGTACAAGGCATCCCGGCTCGACCCCATCCAGGCGCTGAGGTTCGAATGAAAGTCATCCTCCCGCTCCTCGCGGTCATCGCGCTGTCCCTCCCCGCGGCCTCGCTCGCTGCCGACCGGCCCCCCTCTGCACCGCGGTTCGTGGGTGGCGTCCTGTCGCTGGAGGAGGCGACGCAGCTCACCTGGGAGAACCAGCCCCAGGTGCGTCAGGCGCGCGCCACCACGGCGGCCGCTCGCGCCCGGGCGGACGAGGCTCTCGCCCCGCTGCTCCCGCAGGTCAGCGGCCTCAGCTACACCTACGAGCGCACCACCTCGAACTTCACGCCGCGCCCCGGCTACGCGCTCTCCGCGCCCTCGCCCTATAGCTGGCAGATGTACAACTACTTCGCCTTTCAGGGGACGCTGTCCCAGCTCATCTGGGACTTCGGCTACACCCTGAACGCCTGGAACGCGGCCAAGGCCAAGGCAAAGGCCCAGGACGAGAGCGAGCGCTACACGGACCTTCAGGTGCTGCTCACCGTGCGCACCGCGTACTTCACGGCGCGCGCCAACAAGGACCTCGTCCGGGTGGCCCAGGAGACTCTCGCGAACCAGGAGGCACACCTGCGCCAGACCGAGGGATTCGTGGCGGTCGGAACGCAGCCGGAGATCGCCCTCGCACAGTCCCGCTACAACGTCGCGAACGCCCGGGTCCAGCTCATCACGGCCCAGAACAACTACGTGACCGCCAAGGCGCAGCTCAACCAGGCCATCGGCGTCGAGACGTCCACGGACTACGAGGTGGGCAACGAAACCTTCCCTCCCGTCCCCGGGGAGGACGAGTCGACGGCCGCCCTGCTGGCCCGAGCGGTGAAGCAGCGGCCGGACCTGCGGTCCAACGAGGAGCAGATCGAGGCCCAGCGCCTGACCCTGAGCTCGGTGAAGGGGACGTTCTTCCCGAGCCTCGGCGTGGCATTGAACGTGACGAACGCGGGGATCCGGGCCGATTACACCGCCTGGAACTGGAACGTCCAGGCGACCCTCAACTGGACGTTCCAGGGGGGGCTCCCGATCTTCCAGACGCACGAGCAGGAGGCCAACCTCGACGCGCAGGTCGCCCAGACGGAGGTCGTACGGCAACAGGTCCGCCTCGACGTCGAGCAGGCGCGCCTGGCCGTCGTCGCGGCCAAGGCCACGCAGGATGCCGCCCGCGATGCGCTCACGAACGCCAGGGAGCTGCTGCGCCTCGCCGAGGGCCGCTATACGGTCGGGATCGGAAACATCATCGAGCTGAGCGACGCGCAGGTTGCGGCAACGTCGGCGGCGGCCCAGCTGGTCCAGGCGGAGTACACGCTGGCATCCGCTCGCGCCCAGCTCCTGCGAGCCATCGGGGACTTGGGCCCGTTCGAGAGCGCGGTCGCCTCGCACTGACGCGGGCCGTCGCGGCCCGGCTGGTCAGTGAACGGCCGCCGCGGCCCCCGCGGTCGCCGCCGTCCCGCCACCTCCCACCAGAAGAGCCTTCAGGTCGTCGTCGGTGAAGGAGAGGCCCGCGCCGACGAAGATGTCGCGCCCGACGTTGAAGTTCGGACCGAACGGGTAGCGGCCGGCGCGCCAGGCGTTGAGGAAGTCGTCGGTCCCGGCGGTGAGGTACACGGTCGGCAGGACGTTGTAGTCGAGCCACAGCTTCGCCCGGGGGTACGCGTTCACGGTCGGGCGCGTGAACTGGTAGAAGTTGAGGGACAGCTTCAGCGAGTCCTGGAACAGGAGCAGGTCCGCGCCCGCGCCGCCGGAGCTCTCGATGATCCCCACCCGGAGGATGACCGGCCCGTAGCGCTTGCCGAACTCCGCCGTGACGGCGAGCTGCTGGCTGTTCGTGGAGGTGGCGGAGACCGTGGTCACGCTCGTCCCCGTCGTCTGGTTCGTGGTGGTCGTCGTCTGGGTGCTCACGGTGTTGTAGCCGCGCGGATCGCTCACGAGCTCGAAGATGAAGTACTTGTCGGGCCGGGGAACGAGCGTCACGCCGAAGTAGGCCTTCGCGCCACCCTGGTTGAAGTACCACTCGGACCTGAGGTTCACCTTCAGCTGCATGGCCGCGACCCGGTCGACGTAGTCGGTGACCGTGTCGACCGTTCTCGCCATCTTCTCGCCGAGCTGCTCGTCCATGAGGAGCTTGCCGGCGACGCCCTTGCCCGCGGCCACGTTGCCGGCGACCTTCTCGACGTCGTCGAGCGTCTTGTTGAGCTTGTCGAGGGCCTGGCGGGCCCCCTGGACGGACTGCTTCAGGTCCGGCTCGCCGGGCCCGAGGATGTTCTCGACCGAACCGAGGACGCGGTTCAGGCGCGCGCTCGCCTCCTCCACGTTCTTCGCGATGGCGTGATAGCGATCCTTGTCGGTCTCGGCGATCTCGCGGATCTCCCCGCTGACCGCCTGGGCGTTCTCCATGATGGCGGTCACCCGCTTCGCGTTCTCCCCGAGCAGTTCGTCGAGCGTGCGGGTGACGCGCGTGACGTTCTCGACGATTTCCCGAATGCTCCCCTTCGGCCCGCCCACCGACTGCGCGAGGTCGTGGGACAGCGTCTGGACGTCCTCCGCGATCTTGGAGAGCGACTCCATGAGCTTCGCCACGTTGGCGGCGTCGCGCACGCAGGCGAGCTCGCGCCGGTCCTCCGGCAGGTCGCGCAGCAGCGGCGCCGGCGCCGAGCCGAGCGTCGCCTCGAGGAGGGCGTCCGGAAGCAGCGCGGACGGGAAGCGCTTCGTCAGGCAGGCGTTCGCGCGAATGGGAATGTCCTTCTTGATCCGCATGGTGACGCGCGCCCGGTCCCCCGCGAGCTCGATGTCGGTCACCTCGCCGACCGCGATGCCGGCCACCTGCACCCGGCTCTTCCAGGAGAGGCCGGAGACGTCGTCGAAGACGGCGGTGACGACGTAGCTGTCCCGGGCGGAGAGCCCTCCCTTGCGGAAGAAAGTCATCGCCACGAGGAACACCGCCCCGGCGATCGCGACGAGCAGGCCCACGGCCAGGGCCTTGTTCGCCATCACTCTGTTCCAGATCGGACCGGGCATGCGACGCGGCGGGGGCTCACTGCTTCTCGAACCAGAGCGCCAGGAAGCGCTTCACGTAGGGTTCCTCGCTGCGCCGGACCTCCTCCGGCGTCCCCTGGGCGGCGATTCGGCCATCGTAGAGCACTGCCAGCCGATCGGCTACTCGGAACGCACTGGCGATGTCGTGGGAGATGACGACGCTCGTCACCCCCCGGCGCTCCTTGGCCTGGTTGATCATCTGGTCCACGGAGTCGGTGGTGATGGGGTCGAGACCGGTCGTGGGCTCGTCGTAGAGGACCACCTTGGGATCGGCGACGAGGGCGCGAGCGAGCGCCACCCGCTTCTTCATGCCTCCGGACAGCTGCGCCGGCCACAGGTCGAGGACGTCCTCGCCGAGGTCGACCACGCGCAGGCTCTCCACGACGCGCCCCCGGAGCTCCGCGAACGGCTTGCGCCGCTCCCTCTCGCGGAGCGGAAACGCCACGTTCTCGAAGACGGTCATCGAGTCGAACAGCGCGGCCCCCTGGAACACCATGCCGAAGCGCCGGCGCGCCTCGATGAGGGCCGGCCCCTGGAGCCGCGACATCTCGAGCCCGTCCACCTCGACCGACCCGCGGTCCGGACGGAGAAGCCCGATCACGTGCTTCAGCAGGACCGTCTTCCCGGAACCGGACGCACCGAGGACGACGAAGGTGCGCCCCTCCTCCACGGTGAGGTCGATCCCCCGGAGGACCTCCTTGTCCCCGAACGACTTCCAAAGGTCGCGCATCACGATGGTCGCCACGTCCGCTACCCGATCGCCAGGAAGGTGACGACGTAGTCGAGCACCAGGATCGCCACCGAGCTCATGACCACGGCCCGCGTCGTGGCCTCGCCGACGCCCCGCGCCCCGCCGCTCGCCGCGTAGCCGCGGTGCGTGGCGATGAGCGAGACCAACGCCCCGAAGATGAGGGCCTTGAGCAGCCCGTGGAGTATGTCGTGGACCTCGAGCATCGAGCGCGTGTGGTCGATGAACGGCCCCGGCGGGATGCCGGAGACGTAGATGGCGATCCCGTAGCCGCCGAGGTAGCCCATGGCGCTGAAGACGACCGCCAGGACCGGCATCATCACGGTGGCGGCAAGGACGCGCGGGACGACCAGGTAGTGAACGGGGTTCACCGCCATCGTCTCCATCGCGTCGATCTGCTCGGTGACGCGCATCGTCCCGAGCTCGGTCGTGATGGCGCTGCCGGACCGGCCGGTGACCATGAGTCCGGTGAAGACCGGGCCGAGTTCCCGCACGAGGCTGATCGCGACGAAGCCCCCGACGTAGCCCTCGGCGCCGAACTGCCGCATCGCGTAGTTCCCCTGGAGGGCAAGCACCATGCCGGCGAACAGTCCCGTCACCGCCACGATGAAGGTGGAGCCCACGCCGATCGCCGCCATCTGCTGGACGAACAGCTCCGCGCGCCACGGCGGACGCACGGTCCAGGCGACCGTCTCGCCGCTGAAGAGCACGAGGTCGCCGAAGCCCTCGAGGACGCTGCGGACCCCACGCACGCGTCAGTCCCGAACGTAGCGCCGGGGGACGCGCGCGCCGATCCCGCAGAGGATCTCGTAGGAGATGGTGCCGGCCCGCTCGGCCAGCTCGTCCGCGTCAACGGTCTCGCGCCCCTGCGAGCCGAGCAGCACGACCTCGTCCCCCACCGCCACGCCGGGGACGTCGGTCACGTCGACCATCGTCATGTCCATGCATACGGTGCCGGCCACCGGGGCGCGCTTGCCGCGGACGAGCACGTCTGCGTTCCCGTAGCCGGGGCGTCCCGAGAGCCGTCGAGGGTAGCCGTCGGCGTATCCGACCGGGATCGTGGCGATCCGCGACCCCCGGCGCGCGACCCACCGCCCGCCGTAGGAGACGGGCGTCCCCTCCGCCACCTCCTTCACCTGGATCACCTCGGTGCGCCACGTGAGGACGCGCCTGAGCCTGCCGGCCACGGCGGCCGCGTGCGGCGAGATGGCGTTCTTGTGGAACGGCAGGTAGCCGAAGAGCATGATCCCCGGGCGGGTGAGGTCCTGACGGGCGGCAGGGTACTCGACCGTTCCGGCAGAGTTCGCGAGGTGCCGGTATCGCAAGGGCAACCCGGCCCGGACGAGAGAGGCCGCCGCCTCGTCGAAGAGCGCGACCTGGCGCTCGGTGAGCGCGCGGTCCTCGAGGTCCGCGCTCGCGAAGTGGGTGCAGAGCCCTTCCACCGCGACCTCCGGCCTGGCGGCGGCCGCCGCGGCGAAGTCCGCGAGTTCGGGCGGGCGCAGACCGATCCGGCCCATCCCGGTGTCGAGCTTCAGATGGGCGCTGGCCCGGACCCCGAGCGTCCGCGCGGCACGGGCCAGGCCCGAGAGGTGCTCGGCAGTGAAGATCACCGGGACGAGTCGGTGCTCCACGAGGAGGTCGTAGCGCCCGTCGTACGCCGCCCCGAAGACCAGGATGGGCGTCGCGACGCCCGCCTCCCGCAGCTCCACGCCCTCCTCGACGAGGGCGACCCCGATCATCGCCACGCCGAGCCCCGCGAGCTCTTGCGCGAGCGGCACGGCACCGTGGCCGTAGGCGTTCGCCTTGAGCACGGCCAGGACGGGCCGACCGCCCACTTCAAGCGCGACGCGGTAATTCGCGGCGAACGCGGACAGATCCACCACCGCTTCGGTGGGCCGGACGGGCATGCCCGCACACTAGCATCGAAAGCGACCACGCGCCGCTCCCCGTGGTACTGTCCGCCGATGGCCAAGGTCGGTGGAGAGGTCGACGCGTTCTGCTCCCGCTGCCAGCTCCTGCTCGCGCACACGGTCATCGCCATGGTCGGCGCCGTCCCGGTCAAGGTGGAGTGCAACACGTGCCGGACCGAGCACCGGTACCGCAGCGCCCCGAAGCCCTCCCGGCCGACGAGCGGCGGCGGTGCCGGGCGGTCGGCCTCCGTGCCGTTCGAGCAGATGCTCGCGAGCCAGACGGCGGCCCCGCGGCGCTACTCGCCCACCGAGTCCTTCGCCGCCGGCGACGTGGTCGACCACCCCTCCTTCGGGCGCGGGTTCGTGTCGGCCCAGAAGGATCCCAGCAAGGTCGAGGTCACGTTCCGAACGGGCGTGAAGGTCCTCGTCCAAGGGAAGCGGTAGCAGATCCAGACGCCGCCAAGGAGGTCGACCGTTGATCCGCTTCCCGGCAATCGGCGCGGCGCTCCTCGTCGGCGCCCTGGCCTGCAGCCGCGAGCCGGCCAAGGCACCACCCCGGCCCTCCGCGCCTCCGCCCCCGCCCGCGGGCGACACCTTCCTCACCGCGAGCGCGTCGCTGCGGCGCGAACCCACGGAGGCGGCGCGGGTGAAGGTGGAGCCGTCCAGGGCGGCGCAGCCGAACGCGCTCGCCCTCCTTCAGCGGGGCGAGCGCGTCACGTCCATCGAACACCGCGGGGAGTGGACGCGCGTTCGCGCCTCGGACGGAACCGAGGGGTGGGTGCGCTCGTCGCTGCTCCTCCCGGCCGAGGGCGTCTTCGAAGGGACGGTCCTCGCGCAGGTGTGGGCGTTCGACCGCCCGGACCTTCTCGCCGTGAACGTGAGGCGAAAGGTCGACCCCGGGACGCTGCTCCTCGTCGTGAAGACGAAGGAGCTCTTCAGCGAGGTCGACATCGGCCAGGGCCAGGACGCCTGGATCCTCTCCGATCGGATCTCGACCGATCCAAAGGACGTGATGGGATCGAAGCTCGTGGAGAAGGCGCGCGCGCTCCTTCGCGGCGGCCGTCTCGAGGAAGCTCGCGCCATCCTCGACCTCCTGCGCTCGCAGGTGGCAGACTCCGCGCTCATCCCCGTCCTCGCGACCGAGCTCGGCGAAGTGGCCGCGGACGGCGGCGCGGCCGACGGCCGCATGCCGGACGGCGGCGCTCCGCCCTCCCCCTCTCGCTAGTGGTCTCCGGACTGTTCGCACTGGCTCTCGCCCTCGCCCTCCCGGAGACCCCCGGCAGGCCGGCGGCCCTCTCGCTGTCGCCCTGCCAGCTCGCTCACCCGGTGATGCCCATCGCCGTCGCGGCCAGGTGCGGCTCGCTCTCCGTTCCGGAGGACCCTTCCAGGCCGAACGGGCGGCAGATCTCCCTGCGAATCGCCGTCCTGCCCGCCGACACGCCCCGCCCTCGCCCGGATCCGGTGTTCGTGCTCGCGGGGGGTCCCGGGCAGTCCATCACCCAGACGTACCCGGCTCTCGCCGGAGCCTTCGAGCGCCTGAACCGCGACCGGGACATCGTCCTCGTCGATCAGCGCGGGACGGGCGGCTCGAGCCCGCTGGCCTGCCCCGACCCGCCGGGGAACCCCCAGGGGCCGGTCGACGACGGCCGGAGGGCTGCGGAATGCGCCCGGGCGCTCGATGCCGACCTGACCCAGTACGGCACCCCCGCCTTCGTCGGAGACCTGGAGCGCGTTCGCGCGACGATGGGGTACGAGCGCGTGAACCTCGTCGGGTTCAGCTACGGCACCCGCGCCGCCCTGGCCTACGCCCGCGCGCATCCGGACCGAGCCCGAACTCTGCTCCTCGACGGGGTCGCCCCCTTCGAGATGCTCGTCGGGGCCTCCTTCGACCGCGACTCGGAGCGGGCGCTCGCGCTGCTGTTCGATCGGTGCCGCGCCGAGCCGGCGTGCCGGGAGCGCTATGCGGGACTCGAGCGGGACTTCCGCGCGCTCCTCGCCCGCCTGGAGCGGCAACCCGCGCCCGTGCGGGCGGCGCACCCCGTCACCGGGGCGACCCTCGAGCTCACCGTCGACGCGGACGCCCTGCGCCAGGCCGTGCTCGCCTTCCTCTACCAGGCGGAAACGGCAGCCCTCCTCCCCGCGCTGCTCCGGGAGGCCACCTCCGGGAACCTGGCGCCCCTCGCGGCCCAGGGGATGCTCGTCGCCGCGGACCTCCACGCCGGGCTCTCGCGGCCGGTCCACCTTTCCGTCCTCTGCACCGAGGACGTCCCCTTCTACGGCCCGCCGGCATCCGGCTCCCGGGGCGAGGGATTCCTCGGAACGACGGCCCAGGATTCGCTTCGCGCGGCGTGCGCGGCGTGGCCCCGGGGACGCGCAGACAGCTCTTTCCACGACCCCGTCCCGATCGCCGTCCCGACCCTTCTCCTCTCCGGCGAGGCGGATCCGGTCACGCCGCCCGGCTGGGCGGACCTCGCGAGCAGGTCGTTGTCTCGATCCCGGGCGCTGACGCTCCCCGGGCAGGGCCACGGGAACTTCGCCCGCGGTTGCTTGCCGCGCGTCGCCGCGGAGTTCGTGCGGCTCGGGACGGTCGACGGACTCGACACCTCCTGCGTCGATCGCCTTCGTCCGGCCCCGATCTTCGTCGACCTCCTCGGGGCACCGCCATGATCGAGCTCGACCGGGTGGCCAAATCGTTCGGAGAGGTCCGGGCTCTGCGCGGCGTGTCCTTCGCGGTCCCGGACGGACAGATAACGGGCCTGCTCGGCCCGAACGGAGCGGGCAAGACGACGGCCCTGCGCATCGCCTACGGCGTCCTCCGCCCGGACGCCGGCGCCGCCCGCGTGGACGGGATCGACCTCGCTCGCGACCGCCTCGGTGCCCAGCGCCGCCTGGGCGTCCTTCCGCACGCACAGGGGCTCTACAGCCGGCTCACGGCGCGCGAGCACGTGCTGTACTTCGGGGAGATGCACGGACTGTCGGGGGCGGCGCTCCGCACCCGCACCGACGAGCTCGTTCGCCTCCTCGGGATGGAGGACTTCGCCGAACGGCGCGCCGAGGGCTTCTCGCAGGGGCAGCGCGTCAAGGTGGCGCTCGCCCGAGCGCTCGTCCACGACCCCCAGAACGTGGTCCTCGACGAGCCCACGAACGGCCTCGACGTCGCGGCCACGCGCCAGGTGAGGGCCTTGCTGAGGGATCTCCGCGGACAGGGCCGCTCCATCCTCTTCTCGTCCCATGTCATGCAGGAGGTCTCGGCGCTGTGCGACCGGGTGGTGGTCATCGCGCGCGGCCAAGTGGTCGCGGAGGGCACCCCCGACGACCTCCGGCGCCAGACGGGCCGCGACGGCCTGGAAGACGCGTTCGTCGCGGCCATCGGCTCCGAGGAGGGCCTTTCATGACCTGGATGCGCTCGTTCTGGGTCGTGTTCGCGAAGGAGGTCCGGGAAGGCATCCGCGACCGTCGGGCGCTCGTCGCCGCGCTCTTCTTTCCCTTCCTCGGCCCGGCGCTGCTCGCCGTCATGCTCGCGCTCGTGTCCCAGTCGTCCCGGCGCGCCGACGAGGTGGGAGTGGACATCCCCGTGGCCGGCCGCGAGAACGCCCCGAACCTGGCCGCCTTCCTGGAGCAGGGTGCGAGGTTGGTCGACGCCCCGGCGGACCCGGAAGCGGCGGTGCGCCGGGGTGAGGTCGACGTGGTCGTGGTCCTCCCTCCGGAGTTCGCGGCCGCCCTTCGCGCGGGCCGGCCCGCGCCCGTGCGGGTCATCACGGACGAGTCCCGCCAGCAGGCACGTCCGGCCGCCGCCGCAGCCGAACGGCTGCTCGCGGCATGGGCACGCCAGACCGGTGCCCAGCGCCTCGTCCTCCGTGGAATCCACCCCTCCGTGGTGGAACCCCTCGCGCTCGAGAGGGTCGACGTCTCGACCCCCGCCAGCCGGGCCGCGGCGCTGCTCGCCACCATCCCGTTCTTCCTCGTGATGGCCGTCTTCACGGGCGGCATGCCGGTGGCGATCGACGCGACGGCGGGGGAGCGCGAGCGCCAGTCGCTGGAGCCGCTCTTCGCGGCTCCGCTCCCGCGATCTGCGCTCGTTCTCGCGAAGATGGCGAGTGCCTCGGTCTTCTCGGCTCTGGCGCTCGTCGAGACCACCGTCGGCTTCGGGCTCGTCCCCCTGGCACTCCCCCCCGCCCGGATCGGCTTCTCGATGCACCTCGACCCCTGGGTGCTCCTCGCCATCCTCGCCCTCTGCGCGCCCGTCGTGGCTCTCGCCTGCGCCCTGATGGTCACGCTCGCCGCCCGTGCCCGGAACTTCCGCGCGGCGCAGACCACGCTCTCCTTGCTGATGCTCGTCCCGGCCCTTCCCGGGATGGTCCTCGGCCTCCTCAGCGCGCGGCCTCCGCCCGCGCTCTACGCCGTCCCGTTCCTCGGCGAGCAGCTCGTCGTCAGCCGGCTCCTGCGGGCCGAGACCGTCGAGCCCGCCCGGGTCGCGCTCTCGTCGGCCTCCACCCTCCTCGCGGCGGCCCTCGTCGCGATGCTCGCGGCGCGAACCTTCGAGCGCGGCCAGCCACTCTTCGACTCCTAGAAGCGACCGGGGCCCGCTTCGGCGAGCGTCTCTTCCATGTCGAGCGGCAGGGGCGCCTCGACGCGGAGAGGACGGCCCGTCGCGGGGTGGAGGAGCTCGAGCGACGCCGCATGGAGGGGCGTGCGCGCCAGAACCTCGCGACCGCCGTCCAGCAGCAGCGGCCTCGCCTCCCCGTAGTCCGGGTCGACCGCGAGCGGGTGGCCGATGTGGGCGAGATGCAAGCGAACCTGGTGCGTCCGGCCGGACGCGGGGAATGCCTCGACGAGCGTCAGGTCCGGCAGCCCCGCCCGCGCGCGGAAGCGTGCGAGCGGCCGCACGAAGGTCAGCGACGGGCGCCCGCCCGGCCCCGCCCGCATACGGCCGCGGCGCCCCGGGCCGATCGGAACCTCCACCCGCCGCTCACCCTCCAGAGCCCCGAGCACCAGCGCGAGGTAGCGCTTCGTCACGAGGTGGCGCTCGAAGGCCTGGCAGGCCAGCCGGTGGGCCTCGGCCGTCCGGGCGAACAGGAGGACTCCGCTCGTCCCCCTGTCGAGCCGGTGGACGACCCACAGGTCGCCGAGCTCGGCCTCGGCCTCCTCGAGGACGGTCGGCTCCGCGGAACCGCGGCCGGGTACGACGATGCGCCCGGCGGGCTTGTCGACCGCGGCGAGGTGCTCGTCCCGATGGAGGACCGAGAGCGGCACGTCAGAGGACGCGCCGGGCCGGGAGGATTCGCAGCGGCCCGAAGCGCTCGAGCTGCGGCGCAACGCTCTTCGCGGGCCCGACGGCGAGCACCACGCCCCCGCGCAGCGGGAGATGCCGGCGCGCCAGCTCCCGGACCGCGTCCGGGCTCACGGCTCGCACCCGTTCCCGGTAGTCCCGGACCTCGTCGAGGCCGTAGCCACAGATGCGAGCGTCGCAGAGCCGGTCCGCCCACTGGTCGTGCGTCTCGAGGGACAGCGGAAAGAGTCCCGCCAGGTAGCCAGTCGCGCGCGTGACCTCCTCGGGCGACGGTCCCCCGTCCGCGAACCGGGCCATCTCCGCGAAGGCCACGTCCACGAGCTCTCCGGCAGTCTCGTTCTTCGTGAAGCTCGAGAACGTGAACAGGCCTCCCGCCCGGCTCATCGCGAACCGGGTTCGCACCCCGTAGGAGAGCCCGCGGTTCACCCGGATGGTCTCGACGAGCCGCGAGGTGAACCCGCCGCCCAGGACCGCGTTGGCGACCACCGCCGGGAAGTAGTCGGGGCTCGCCCGTCTGAGGGCCGGCCCGGCGATGCGGATCTGTACCTGCGTGGCGTCCGGCTTGTCGACGACCACGACCCGTCGCTCGACCGGGCCCACCTCTGGCACCTCGCCGGCGACATCGGCCTTCGCCTTCCACCGGCCAAGCGTCCGGCGCGCGTCGGCGATCACATCCCGGGGAGAGAGCGCACCGACGACGACCAGTGTCGCGTTGGCGGGGCCGTACCACCGCCCGTGGAATGCACGCACGTCCGCGAGGCGCACGCGCGCGACGTCGCGGAGGCACCCCTCCACGGCGTGTCCGTACGGGTGGTCGCCGTACGCCTCGGCCAGCATGGCGCGATCCGCGAGGACCGCCGGCTCGTCGGAGTCCCGGGCGAGGCTCGCGAGCTCCCGGCGGCGCAGCCGCTCGAACTCCCCGGTCGGGAAGGTCGGGGCCGCGACCACGTCGACGAGGACCCCGAGCAGCTTGGAGAGCGACTCGGCAGGCGCCGAGAGCCCGTAGACGGAGGCGTCCTCCTCCGCGTCCCCGCCGAGGTCGGCGCCCAGCGACTCGACCAGTGCGTCGATGCTCTCCGCGCCCCTTCGGCCCGCGCCACGCCGGGCCACGGCCGCGACGAGGTGGGCGAGCCCCCGCTTGCCTCGCGGGTCGAGGGCCGAGCCCGTGCGCACGTAGAGACGGGCGGCCGCGAGCGGGACTCCCGGGCGCCTCGCGACGGCGACCGTGGCGCCGTTCTCGAGGCGCTCCTCGTGCAGCTCGGGCAGGGGAAGGCTCAAGCCGCCCCCCCCGGCTCCAGCCAGACGACGCAGCGCCGGTCCGGGGCGAGGTACTCGCGGGCGACGCGCCGGAGGGACTCCGGCGTGACGGAGCGATACTGCTCCAGGGCGCGACCGACCAGGCGCCAGTCGCCGAGGAGGGCCTCGGCCTGCCCGAGCGCGTGGGCGATCCCGTTCCGCGTCGCGAGCTCGTGGAGCACCGAGCTGCGCAGGAGTCGCCGCGCGCGCTCCACCTCCTCGGAGGTCACCCCGCGGCGTGCGACCTGCCCGAGCTCCCTCCAGAGAGCCTCCTCCGCGCGCCGACGGCCCGCGCCGGGCGCGAGCTCGAGCAGGATCATGAAGACGCCAGGATCGACCCTCCAGGCCCAGGCCACGCTCGCCGACACCGCGATCTCCTGCTGGACGAGCCTCCGCCTGAGACGCGACGCCTCGCCGACCGAGAGGCAGGTCTGCAGGACGTCCAGGACGGCGGTGTCCTCGTGGCGTGCCGGGGGCCCGCGAAACCCGGCGACCATCGCCGCCGCCTGGGCCGGGTAGCGCACCACGGCTCGCCGCTCCCCCTTCTGCTCGGGTTCCCCGCGGGGAACGGCGGGAACCGGAGGGCCGGCCGGGATGTCGCCGTAGGCGTCCTCGATGCGCCGCAGGGTCCCGTGGGGGTCGACGTCGCCTGCGACGTACACGGCCGCATTTCCCGGCGCGTAGAACGTCCGGAAGAAGGAAACACAATCCTCGCGTCGAATCCGCTCGATATCATCCATCCACCCGATGATCGGCCAGCGGTACGGGTGGGCCTGGTACACGAGCGATTCGAGCTGCTCCTCCATCAGGCCGAAGGTCGAGTTGTCGGTCCGCAACCGGCGCTCCTCCTTCACGACGGAGCGCTCCTGCTCGAGCGACTCCTCGGTCAGCCGGAGGGATCGCATCCGGTCCGACTCCAGGTCGATGACCTTCGCGAGGGCCTCGGCCGCAAAGTCGTCGTAGTAGGCGGTGACGTCGTTCGAAGTGTAGGCGTTCGACGTACCCCCACAGGCCTCGAGGACGCGGTCGAACTCCTTCGGCCCGTACCGCTCGGCCCCATTGAACATCATGTGCTCGAAGAGGTGGCTCAGGCCGGTCAGCCCGGGCGTCTCGCATCGGGACCCAACCTGGAAGAACGTGTAGTAGCTGACGGCAGGTACTTCGTGGTCGGGGTAGATGCGGACGCGAAGCCCGTTCGCCAGGGTGTGCGCAACCACCCGATCCAGGTCCAGTATCTCGCCATCCGGTGCAAAGGCCATGGAGTCTGTTGCTCCTAATCGGCGCCAGAATCCCGAGCGAGGATAGTACCTTCCTGGGAGGCCACGGGTTCGGCAACCAGAATATTGATAATTTTATTACGACATATGATAAGTATAACGACATATGGAACTAGTAGAAGAAGTACTATTTCCATCGCGGGCGCGGCGAGCACTTCTCACGGCCCTCTTTCGCGACGGGGCGGTCGGGAGCTCGGTGAGCGAGCTCGCACGGCGGGCGGGGCTCACTCCTCGGGCCGTGTCCGTCGAAGTCGCCCGCCTGGACGCCGCCGGCCTCGTCACGGTCGAGGCCATCGGCCCCGCCCACGTCGTTCGCCCACGCACCGAGCACCCGGCCTTCGGCCCTCTTCGCGCACTCCTCGGCGCGGCCTCGCCTTCGGATGCCGATCGAGATGACGAAGCCGTCCGCCAGTCGCTCGCGGCTCACGGAGCCCCCCTCCTCGGAGAGATGGCGAGCCGTCCGCTGCCGCTCGGGGAAGCGCTCGTCCGGGGCATCGCCCTGGCCCGCACGGATGCCCAGGTCCTTCTCGTCCTCCCCGCCCTCCTCGCTCGCCGCGCTGGCGAGATCGACTGGGCTGCGCTCGAGGAGGCCGCGCGCCGCCAGAAGCTCAAGGCCGAGCTCGGATTCCTCATCGATCTCACGGCCGAGGTCGTCGGGCTGCCTGCCCTCCGAAGTCGCGCCGCCGGGCTCGGGGACGCCCGCCGGCGCCTGCAACGCTACCTGCCGGCGACCTCACGGCCGTACGAGAGGAGGCTCGCTGGACTGCGAAGCCCTCCCTGCGCAGCGCGCTGGAACTTCCAGGTGAACATCCCGGAGGGTGCCTTCCGGGCGGCCTGCGAGCAGGGCCCGCCCGCGACGCCCGGGCAGCTGTCGGAGGCGTTCGTGGCTCTCGACCGGGGACTCGCCGAGGCGGTCACCGTGACCCTCGTCGGGGGCGCCGCCCTTGCCCTCCTGCACCCGGGGCGCCAGGCTCCGGCCTCCATCGAACTCGCGAGCGTCGAGGGCCTCGGCTTCGACCGGGCGCGCGAGCTCTTGCGCCCACACCTTCCTCCGGGCCTCGAGCCTCGCCTCGCGCCAGAGCCCGTCGCACCCGCGGAATGGCGTTATCGGCGTCTCTCCGCGGGCCCACCGGGGCTCGGCTCCCTTCGCGTCCTCGTGCCCGAGCGGCACGACGCTGCCCTGATGTGCGTCGCCTCCGGCCTCGCGCACGACCTGCAGGCGGCCGAGGCGCTGCATCGAGCGGCCCCCCTTCGCCTGGGCGTCCTCCTCAGCCGGTACTTCGAGGTGGACCCGGACCAGGTGCCCGACCCAGAGGCACTGCGCCTGTCGTTCCTGGCCCTCGTCGAGAGGCTCTTCGGACGGGAGACCGCCACCCGCACGGATTCCGGCCTTCGCGGCGCGGCCCGTTCCTGAGGCCGAGCTGCAGCGGGCCGCTCAGGCGAGGACCGGGCGCCCGCACCAGGCGCACCGCTCGTCCCGCTTGCGCCACGGCAGCCCGCAGCCCGGGCAGCGCCGCACGTCCTTCGCCCTGCCAGGCGCGGTCGTCCGTCCGTCGCCGGGAGGCGGCTTGCCCGCCTCCAGCCGCCCGAGGCGGCGCTCGAGCGCTTCCACCCGCGCCGCGAGCTCCCCGATCCTCCGGCTGCCCGCCGCCGCGCGGCGGGGCGACGCTCGCGGGGACCTCGCGCTCCGAGACCGTGCCGGCACGATGAAGCCGAGGGTGCCACAGCGCGCGGTCGCGGCAAACTTTCCGGCGGTTTGAGACGAGCCCTTCCGCGTGCTATTTCCGGCGGAGGATGCGGGAACGACTCGACGAGCAGGGCGGGCGGAACACCGAAAATGGTGCCACCCTCGCCGGCCCGGACCTCCAGGCGGTCCTCCAGGGTCCGCGCCCGGGCGGTCGCGACGTGCCCGGCGCGCGCCAGGTGTTCGTCAACCGGAACCTGCGCCTCGATAAGATCGACCTCGTCGGCTTCGACATGGACTACACGCTGGCGATCTACCAGCTCGTCCGCCTCGAGGAGCTCGCGTTCGACCTGACGCTGCAGAGGATGGTGGGGGCGCGCGGCTGGCCGGAGCGACTGCGCCAGCTGCGCTACGACAACGCCTTCGTCATCCGAGGTCTCGTCCTCGACAAGCAGGCCGGCAACATCTTCAAGATGGATCGGCACAACCACGTCGGACGCGCCTACCACGGCCTCACGCCTCTTCCGAAGGAGGAGCGGTACCGGCTCTACCGCGACGAGAAGGTCGCGCTATCCTCGACGCGCTTCGCGTGGATCGACACGCTCTTCGCGCTTCCCGAGGCGGCGCTCTACGCGCAGGTCATCGACGCGGAGGAAGCCGCCGGGCACTCGCTCGACTACGGCCGGCTCTTCCGGGACATCCGGGAGTCGATCGACGAGGTGCACCGCGACGGGACGCTGAAGGACGTCGTGAAATCCGACCTGTCGCGCTACGTCGTGCGGGACCCCGAGCTCGGACCGGCACTGCACAAGCTCCGCTCCGGGGGGAAGAAGCTGTTCCTCCTCACGAACTCTCTCTGGGACTACACGGACGCGGTGATGCGCCACCTCCTCGACGGGGTGCTCCCCGAGTACCCGAGCTGGCGCAACTACTTCGACGTCGTCGTCACCGCGTCCGCCAAGCCGGGGTTCTTCTCCGACGACGCCCCGTTCCTGGAGCTCGGACCCGACGGCCAGCCGCGCCCTGGCGACGTGCGTGCCTTCGAGCGCGGCAAGGCGTACGCGGGCGGCAACCGGGGCGAGCTGGAGCGCATCGTGGGCGCGCGCGGCGACCGGATCCTGTACGTCGGCGACCACATCTACGGAGACATCCTGCGCTCGAAGAAGAGCTCGCTGTGGCGCACCTGCCTCGTCGTGGAGGAGCTCGAGCGAGAGATCTCCTGGCTCGAGCGCCACCGCGACGAGATGGAGGAGGTTTCTCGGCTCGAGGAGCTGCGCCTCCGAGTCGACGACGAGGCCAGCGCCCGGAAGTCCGGCCTGAACGTCATCGACCGCCGGCTCGAGCGGGCTGGGGACGGCGACCCCGCCGGCCCCGCGCTCGAGGCCGAGCGCGTCCGGATGAAGCGGGAGCTCGAGACCTTGCGCAGCGGCCTTCGGGACGCGAACGAACGCATCGCGACCCTGCAGGCGCGCATCGAGGACGGCTACAACCGGTACTGGGGCCTCACGTTCAAGGAAGGCAACGAGAACTCGCGCTTCGGCGAGCAGATCGAGGACTACGCCTGCCTCTACACCAGCCGGGCGTCGAACTTCGTCTTCTACTCCCCCGTCCAGTACTTCCGCTCGCAGCGCCAGGCGATGCCTCACGAACGCTCGGCACTCCGGCTCGCGCCGTATGGCGAGGAGGACCCGCTCCCGGCCGCGGCGAGCCGTCCCTCCTCGCCGCGCGCCACCTGACGGCGGGCCGCACCCCTGCGCGGGTGCGACCCCCTCCCGTCAGGTGGCCGACTTCGGATCCCGGAGCATGACGAGCAGCATCCGCGTGCGCTCGTCGGCGACGAGGGCATGCGGGACGGCGGCGGGCATCCGAGTGACGGTTCCCGCGCCCGCCCGGACCTCCTTCCCGCCGATGGAGAGCGTCATCGCGCCCTCCAGGACGAAGACCAGCGCGTCGAACGGCGAGGTGTGTTCGGTGAGCCCCTGCCCCCTCTCGAAGGCGAACAGCGTGGCGTTTCCTCCCGGCGTCTTCGCGAGGAGGCGGCTCGCGATGCCCTGCGGCGCGTACCCGAGGAGATCCGGGAAGGAACTCGCTTCGGCGGGGGGAAGGGTCGTCTCGGCAGCCATGGATGCTCCTTCCTGCACGCGCGGGTGGCGCGACGGGTTGCTAGTTAGTGCTCACTCACTTATAAGAAGGCCCATGCTGGCCCGCAAGCCCGCCCCCTTGAGGCGCCGCGAGATCGCCGATGCCGCCCTGAAGGTCATCGCCGAACGCGGCCTCGCCCGCTTCACCTCCGTGGCCATCGCCCGCGAGGTCGGCGTGAGCGACGCCGCGCTCTTCCGCCACTTCCCGACCAAGGCGGCGATCGTCCTCGCCGCCATTGAACGCGTGGGAGAGATCCTCTTCGAGGAGTTCCCGCCGCAGGACTCCGATCCGATCGATCGGCTCGGCCGATTCTTCCGCCAGCGCATCGCGGTCATCCGGGAGAGCCCGGGCGTGGCGCGGCTCGTCGGCTCCGAGCAGCTGGAGCAGGCGGCCCCCGCGGAGGGCATCGCCCGCGTGGTGGAGTTCCGCCGCCGCTCGCAGGGGTTCGTCCGCGAGACGCTCGAGGAGGCCTACCGGCGAAGGATGCTCGCCGACGGGCTCGCGCCCGCGGAGGCGACCGTACTCGTCCTGGGGTCGCTCCTCGCGCTTGCGCACGGCCGCGAGGCCCCCGCCGCCGCCGGCGCGCTACCGGGACGGGTCTGGCAGGCGCTGGAGCGCGCCCTCCGTTCGCCGCAGGCCCCCCGTCCGGGTCCGGGGTCCCGTTCGAGTCGGTCGAGCCGCCTCCCCCCGGGAGGCCGGTTAGGAAGCACGATGGTGCGCACGAGGCCCGTCGCAGTCGCCCCCGGGGCGCCGAACCCGTCGCCTTCCAAAGGGGGGCGCACCCGCGACGGCCTCCCCCGGAGGGCGCGATGACGGGACCGATCCGGCAATTCCTCTCCTCGGACCACGACCGCCTGGACACGATTCTCCGTAGCGCCCTGGCTCGCCCCGGCGAGGTCGACCTTCCGAGCTTCCGCGCGTTCCGGGCGGGGCTACTCCGCCACATCGCCCTCGAGGAGAAGATCCTCCTTCCCGCGGCCCGGGCGGCCAGGAGCGGCGAACCGCTCTCCGTTGCGGAGCGACTGCGGGTGGAGCACGGGGCGCTCACCTCGCTGCTCGTGCCCACCCCTTCCCGCGAGATCGTGGCAGAGATCCGGTCGATCCTCGGGCCTCACAACGAGGTCGAGGAGTCGGACGGCGGCCTCTACGACGCTTGCGACGCCCTTCTCGCGCGCAGCGCGCCCGAGCTCATCGAGCGGATGCGGACCTACCCCGAGGTGAAGGTCGCGCCCTTCAAGGACGGCCCCGGCGTCCACCGCACCGCGGCGAGCGCGCTCGCGGGCTCGGCCCGCCAGATCCACCGGCCCCCGGCCACGCCTCGTTCCCAACCGCCACCCGGTTCCACCACCCCCACGGCAGGGTCCAGCCCCGACAACCCCAAGGAGGATCTATGAGCGCCATTCCCGACGACCTCCCTCGACGCGTCATCGAGGGCGTGGCCGACGGCGTCCTCGTCGCCGATCGCGACGGCAAGGTGCGGTACTGGAACGCCGGCGCGACGCGCATCTTCGGCTTCGGCGCTTCGGAGGCCCTCGGCGCGTCGATGGACCTCATCGTCCCCGAGAGGCTGCGCGAGCGCCACTGGTCTGGATGGGAGACGGTGATGAAGACCGGCGTCTCCCGCTACGGCGCCGGACAGCTCCTGGCCGTGCCTGCCCTCCACAAGGACGGCCGCCAGATCTCGATCGAGTTCTCGATCGAGATCCTCAAGGACCCCGACGGGCGGGTGGCGTGGGTGGTGGCCGTCATCCGCGACGTCACCGAGCGGTTCGCCCGGGAGAAGGCCCTCCGCGCGCAGCTCAAGGCACTCGAGGGACGCTAGCGCCTCCATCGCGGCGTCGAACCCGCGGCCCCCACCTAGTGCGCCTCGTAGACTCCCAGGCGATCCGGCGGGGGCAGGTGGTCCTTCAGGGCGAAGCCGGGCCGCGGCTGCGAGGAGAGGAAGGCGGCGATGTCCCTCGCCTGCTCGGGCGTGACCGGGCCCGCGTAGGCCGCCATCGCGCTCGCCACGTAGGTTGCGAGCTTCTGGGGCTTCGCAAGCGACGCCCCGTCGCTGAACGACCTCGGCCCCCAGACCGCCGGGCCCGCGCCGCCCTCCCCGTTCTGCCCGTGACACGCCGAGCACTTCGCCTCGTAGAGGGACTTGCCGCTCGCCACGTCGGCCTTCGTCCAGAAGGCGGGGCTCTTCTCGACGGGCCGCATCGCGCGAGAGCCGCCTCCGTCGCTGCTCATGTTCATCCGCTTCCCGGCGGAGAGCGAGGTGACGTAGGCCTCCAGCGCGACGAGGACCTTGCCCCCGAGTGGCGGATGCGTGCCGTCGAGGTTCCGCATGAAGCACTCGGCGATCCGCCCCTGTAGCGTCGTCACCTTCCCGTCGACGTCCGCCGGGTACGCCGCAGCTGCCCCGAAGAGCGGCAGCGCATCGAGGTCCGTCCCTCCGGCTCGGTGGCAGGTGCCGCACGACTTCTTGTCGTCGCGCCCGACGTAGGGTCTGCTGAGCGCGTTTCCCGGCGTGTCGACGAAAATCTGCTTGCCGAGCTTCGCCACGTCAGCCAGCGCGCCCGGGAGGCCCGCGATCGGGTCGATCTTCGCGACGGACGGCCGCCGCTCGACCGGCGTCGACGTCGCCCCCGGGGCGGGATGGTCGTAGACGTGGGCGATGCCGCTGTGGCAGCTGACGCAGTCCACGTCCTGCGCCTGGACGATGTCGCCGTGGACGAGCTGGTACATCGTGCCGGCGCGGAAGGCTGCGAGGTCGTGGCAGCCGCGGCACGTACTCGAGTCGGTCCGCTTCACGAAGCTGTGGACCTGCTTGCCCAGACGGGCGCGCGCCGCCTCCCACTTCTCCGCAGTCGAGATGGTTCCGCGGACCTCGTCGACGACGTCTGAGAAACCTACCCTGGCCTTGAACGCAACGAGCTGCAGCCATTGCCATGCGCTCTTGTTGAGCGTGCTCTCGTTCACGATGTGGCAGTCGGAGCACGTCGCCCGCACGCCCGTGGGGTTCGCGAAGTGGATGCTGTGCTGGTACGCCTCGTCGGCCGCCTTCATCGTGTGACAGGCCGTGGCGCAGAAGTGGTTCGTCCCCGCGTAAACGACGGCTCGATTCGCGACGGCGAAGGCCGCGAGCCCGAAGATCGCCCCCGCCAGCAACGCGCCGGTCGGCCAGCGACGCGCCTTCGAGGGCCCCTCCAGGCTGGAGGTCTCAACATTTGGCACGGGACGCCCTCCTCGCGCCGCTTGCTCCGGACCGGCGCAGCTTGAGCCGGGCAGCTTAGCAGGACCTCCCGGCGGGCGCGGCGGTATCCCGTTCACTTGACCAACGGTCTATCGGAGTCCAAGGAGACGCGGCCACCTTAGGACGGCCGCCTGCAAAGCCGTGACTTCCCGCGCCGCCGCGGGGGCACGGCACGGGCGAGAAGCCCCCCGAGCCAGGGCGCCCGGATGCGGGCCTCGGGCTCGAGCGTGCCGCACAACCTCGGCCACGTCCGCTGAGGCATCCAGCCGCTCTGCCTCCGCCGAACCGTCCGCAAGGCTCGCAGCGATTCGGTCGACAGGACTGCCCGAGCTTCGGCCGCCAACGCCGCCGGCTCGGGTCACGTCAACTGCTAGTCCGGCCGCTAGGGAGACGTTCCCGCGAAGGTGCCGGGGCCGGCGCTCGCGTCTTGCGCGTCCGATTGATCCGCGTCACGCCGAGCAACCGCCAGAGGTCGCACTCTTCCTCTTCTCAGCCCACGGAAGAACCTCGACAACGGCGCGAGGGCACCGGTGGGAATGGGAGAACAACCATGGAGCCGTTTCGACTGCACGTGTATTCCTGCCAGCAAGAGAAGTCCGACCCCGCCTGCTGCGCCGCGCGCGGCTCGGCGGCGGTGCTGGATGCGCTGCGCAAGGAGATCGTTGCCCAGGGTCTCGCGAACGAAGTGCAGGTGACAACGTGCGGCTCGCTCGGCCTGTGCGGGCGTGGCCCGAACATGGTCGTCTATCCGGAGGGTGTCTGGTACTCGGCGGTCCAGGCCACGGACGTTGCGGAGATCGTCCGCGAGCACTTCCGGGGCGGCGTTCCCGTGACGCGCCTCCTGAACACGGATGCCAGCGGGGTCAAGCGGGAGATCCTCGAGAACCGCGCCAAGGCCATGGCGGCGCTGGCAGCGACGCCCAAGGGGGCTTGAGCCATGGAAATCCTCAAGGACCGCGTGGCGCTCGTCACAGGCGCGAGCCGCGGGATCGGCGCCGCCGTTGCACGGCTGCTCGCGTCTCACGGCGCCCAAGTGGTGGTGAACTACGCCTCGAACGAGGAGGCCGCCCGCCGCGTGCTCGCCGAGATCTCGTCCGGCGGGAAACGGGCGATGCTCGCGCGAGCGGACGTCACGATACGCGAAGAGGTCGACGCCATGGTGAAGGCCGCCGAGCACGAACTCGGGCCCGTCGAGATCTTGGTCAACAACGCGAACATGAGCTTTCCGGTCCAGCCCTTCGTCGAGTACCGCTGGGCCGACTTCGAACGCAAGCTGACGAACGAGATGAAGGGGAGCTTCTTCACCTGCCAGGCCGTCGTCCCCGGGATGATCCAGCGGCGCAAGGGCTGCATCGTGAACGTGAGCAGCGGGCTGTCCCGGACGCCAGGGCCGGGCTTCGTCGCACATTCCAGCGCGAAGTCTGCCCTGGACGCGTTCTCGAAATCTCTGGCGCTCGAGCTGGGCCCGCACGGGATCCGGGTCAACGTCGTCGCGCCCGGACTCACGCGGACGGACGCGACGGCCCATCAGCCCCGAGAGATGCACGATGCCATGGCGGCGCGCACCCCTCTGCGGCGCCTGGCCGAACCATCGGACGTCGCCGGGGCGGTGCTCTTCCTGTGCGCCGACTGGTCGCGCGACGTCACAGGGACGTATCTGCCGGTGTCCGGGGGAATCCACATGCCGTGACTGGACGTGCTTCGGCCGCGGTGGAGGGGCTTACGAGACGCCTCACCTTTCACGACCACACTTTGCTTGCATGAACACCGCTCATCGAGAGACGGCCAGTCTGCTACCATTTCGAGAATGGACCTGAACGCGCTGGCGACGGAAGTCGCCGCAACCATCAAGACGGCCGGTCGCGTAGAGGCCATCTTTGGACGGCCGGTACGGCTCGGTCGGCACGCCATCATCCCGGTCGCGCTGGTGCAGGCAAGCCTAGGGGGGGGCGGAGGCGGCCTCTCCCTCCTGAGCGGCGGAGGAGGCGGGTTCAATCTCCAGGTCGTCCCCGTCGGCTACCTCATCGACGGCGGAGGAAAACCGATCTTCAAGCCGATCCCGCTTCCGCTGGAAGCGCTCCAGCTCGGACGTGGCGATGCCCGGTGGCGAACGGTACCGAAGAGCCCGCCTGCTGCATTCAGTCTTGCATCGAGGACGTCGGTGTTGCGCCGTCGCCGGAGGGCGTCCTGAGCGCCCGTGAACCCGGCCGCTGCCACCCGTCCTCAGGCCCCCAGCGCCCGAAGGCCACCCACGAGGGAAAGCCCTCGCGCTTGAAGCTGGACTTCGACGCCGGTCCCATGATTTGGCAACGGCTTGGTAGGACGTCCCGACCTGGTGGCGGGCTTGGCCTTCAAAGCCAATGAGTGGTGCTGAGAGGCGCTGCTGGGGGGTTCGATTCCCCTGTCCTACCGCCACTAACTAGTTGATTTCACTAACCCCTGGCACGACTCCGAGGCCTGTTGCCAAACGGGTTGCCAAGCCCGCAATGGCGCCGTCCAGGGCTTTGATGGCCGTCCCCTTCGCCTTCGACGACAGGTGCAAGTAGCGCTGCGTCGTCTGCAGGTTCGCGTGGCCGGCCAGCTCCTTGATGCTCATGGCCGGGACGTCGAGCATCGCGAGGCGGCTGCAGAACGTGTGCCTCAGGATGTGAATCCGGCCGTCCTCGACCATGTTCGCGCGGCGTTGTGCTCGCCGCATGCCGTAGGCGATCCACGCACGGTCTGCGGGTGTGCCGTCGTCTTTCAGGAGCACGCGAACGCCCCGGAGATGCCGATGCTCCTGCAAGGCTGCGGAGAGCCTCGCCGTCATCGGTACCACTCTCTCTTTCCCGCCCTTCGGCAGCGAGACGTGACCCTCCCAAACGGCACGTCGGATTTGGAGCAGTCCGCGTCGGAAGTCGACGTCGTGCCACTCCAGGCCGATGAGCTCGCCCAGACGAAGGCCGGCGTCGCCGCCGAGGACAACGGCGAGGTGGACTCGGGGATCCACCCTACCCGCCGCCTCCACGAGCCCCTCGTAGACCTCGGGCTCATAGAACTCCACGGACGGCAACGACGCCTTGAGGAGCTTCACGCGGCACGGCATCCGCTCCAGCACGTTCCACTCCACGGCGACCTTGAGGAGCTTGCCTAGCACCGTGAGGGTGTTGTTGACGCTTTTCACGCTCAGGTGGCGAAGTTCCGCCTTGAGCCTCTGGATGTCCTCGTCGGAGATGGCGTCGAGGCGTCGCCGCGAAAAGCGCGCCTCGATTCTCGTCCGATAGATCCGCTGCTTGCTATCCACCGACTAGGGTTTTTCGCGGTTCGCGAGGGAGTGTCCCTCGATGAACCTCGGCCAGAACTCCGCGAGTGTGGGCACGGGGATCTCTGGCTGCTTGTCCGTTCGTTTGCCTCCTTGCGCGATGATCGCGCTCTCGAGTTGCTGTCCCCACCGCTGGGCGGCGCTCCGGGTGGACACTGCCACTCGGTGCCGTTCGCGGTACCAAGACCCGTCGAGCTGTCGGACCCTCACGTCCACTACGAAACCCTTCTCGCCGGGTCGTTCTCTGATCTTCACCGCCATCGGTTCTCCTGACCGGTGACGGCACTCGGCGAGTTGGAGTCTACGAGAGTGGACAGACAGCGACTATCCATGACGCCCCATGAGGGCGTCGAGCGCCTCCCGCTTGAAGCGGAACTGGCGCCCCCAGCGCCGAACTGCCTCCGCGGGCACGCTCGCGCGCTCGATTCGCTTGTAGAGCGCCCGAACGCTCGGAAGGCCCAGGTACTCGGCTGCCTGCTGAGCGGTGAGCCACGCGCCCGTGGATGTCGATCCCCTCGCCGACGCTCGGCGAACGTCCGCCTTTTCGGCGTCATTCGTCGTGGCCCACCCGAACGCGACTTGTCCTTCGCTCGACTCTGCCATCCGTGTTCCCTCAGCGCTGATCGCCGGCCTGGGATCCGGTCGGCGGGTGCCTCTCGTCGTAGCCCAGCTCCTTCCCGATGAAGCCCCGCAGGACCCGCAGCGCCGACTGCAGTCCGTTTTCGCTGGGTAGCGTCGCGCCCATCCGTCTCGCCGCGGCTTCCCAGTTTCGGCTGGCCATGACCACGAGCAGGTAGTTGGCGTGGATCCGGTCGACCTGCTCGGAGTCGACCGTCAAGTGCCGTAGAGTCACGGGGCCGCCCGTCGACTGGCGTCGCCCCCCGAGGATGTACGGAGCGAGAACGGTCGCGGCCTCCGCGAACGTGAAGACGAGGACCGAGAACTCCGGAGTTCGCCTCGACGCCATCTCCGCCTTCACCGCCTCTTCGACGTGCCTCTTCCGCTCGTCCGAGTGGACGAAGAAGACGACCCGCGGAGGGAAACCGTCCGGATAGGCTCGCCGGTACCAGGTTTCCGGGCCTCTCGCCTCGGTCTGTCCACCGAAGAAGGCAGCGTAGCGGCGAAGTTTCGCCACGATCGCTCCGCTCCTCGCCGGGTGGGCCGTGGCGATGCTCTGCGTCCCCGTCTCGGCCTCAAGGAAGAGCCTCCGCTGCCTGTGCGGGACTTCGACGATGGCGTCGGGCTTGAGGACCGCCGAGACCCTCGCTGCCGCTGGCCCCTGGTGCTCGTAGCGCTTGAACTGGAGCGTTTCGTCGTCTTCCGAGAGCCAACGGAAGGGGAGGCTCGTCAGAGGCTCCAGATCCGACTTGCGGAGCTCTAGGACGAGCTTTAGCAGGACTTCGTTCAGGACGAGCGTGTGCTCGAGGAAGCGGTGGCCGATGTCGTGGGCTGCCGGGGGACGGAGATACGAGACGAGGGGGCCAACGATCCCCCTCCCGTACGAGGACAACGCCCACACTGGGACCCCCGTGCCCTCCGCTCGGCGGAACTCCAACCGGCGGAGACAGGCACCCTCCCCGAGGCCTCCACCGGGCGCACAGAGCTTCGCGAGCCGACGGTAAGTCTGCTTCTTGCTACGCCCCTCGAAGAGGAGCCGATGGACCTGGTCGGCGGTCGCGTAGCGGGCGATCCCCACGTAGGAGAGGAGTACCCGGTCCCGGTCGGTGAGGATGGCCCCCTTGGCCCTGGCCACGGCCGGCTCCCTCTACCGCTTCCTCGACCCAGCCGAGCTGTCGAACCCGGGGGGCTTCTCCCGGAGCTCGAGGGCGCGGTGGTAGAGCACGTGGAGGAGGTACTCGTAGCGGTCGAGCTCGAGCGCCTTCCGGTCGGCCTCGAGCAGCTCTGCCACCGCCCGCGGTAGACCGAACCAGCGGTGGACCCCGTCGAGGTAGCGGAAGACCGTGGCGTTCAGGTCCGCTCCGCGCGCCTTCGCCTCGTGCTTCAGGAAGTAGACGAGGTCAACAGGCAACCGGAAGGTCTGCGCGAACTTCTCGCTGGAGCTGGGCGGCGGCTCGACGGGGATCTTCGGGGTCATCGGATGCTCCTTCTTGGTCTCCCCTAGCTGTGGAACCTAAAGCGCACCACGGTCAACCCCACCATACACCACCCTTTTGAGGCTCCCCCGCCCCATCCCGCGACCCCTCCCGTCCCGAGCCGCGTCCATCGCCGTCATGGCAACCGGCCGCTCGCCTCTTCGCGCCTTGAACCAGGTCGTTCGCCTTCCTCGTCACCGCTCCCTCCTCGCCAAGACCGTTCGCTTGCGCGAAGCCGCCCCTCCGATCCCCTCCCATGACCCCACGTCCCACCTCTCCGAATCCGTCCTTGACAGGGTTCTTAGGGTTCCAGCCTTGCCTGGCCCCGCCTTCCGCCATCTTCGAAACTTCTCCTAGGGTGACATCAGCCCGATCCCTCGATCCAACCTCTGGTTGAGAGCGAGGGATCGGGCTGATGGCGCCCGTCCTCGGGAAAGACTCGACGCTGGCGGGAGGCGGGGCCGAGCCCGGTCGTCACGCGGAGTTACCTCGGTGCATCGAGGGCCATTCGTGATGACGGGCCTGGCTCCGATGCTGACGATTCTCATCATCGGCATCGTCATCGGCCGTTGTCATCTGCCTCCGTCATCTGTCACCGTGCGACCTGCGCCACAAAGTTCAGGTCCTGATTCCGATGGTCCTCCCCATCGGCAACCTGGACGCCAGCCGATCGTACAGAGGCTCAGGACCGCCTGGAGCTACTGCGGGCTCGGGGCGCGAAGGCTCGTTCCGCGGCGAACCACCCGCTGAGGGTGGACAAGGGGACACGCCAAGCCAAGGACCGCGTGTACCCCGCGGGAAAGGAAAACGACCCTTAGAGGCAGCTCCCGTTTGGCACGCGAAGGAGGAATACAGGAGTTCGACCACCTCTCAGAATGTGACTCCGGTCGAGAAGCTGTAGACCGACTTGTCCCGCAGCGGATCGAACGCGGTGTTGAGCCGATACCAAGTGCCGGTCGCCTGCGCGAAGAGCAACTGCAGGAAGGTCACGCGCAGGGACGCACCGAAGGTGAGCCGGCCCTGTACGAGCGAGAGGTCCGTGGAGTAACCCACGACGTCCTGGCCGAAGAACAGCGCGGGGAGGAAAGTGATCGCGGAGCCGGAGACGTAGGCCGTCGCCTGCGCCCGCAGCCGGTATCCAAAGACCCACTGCGTGGCGAAGCCCGACACCTCGCAGACGTTGTAGCCACCCTGGCACGAGCCG